>ERZ779880.14-NODE-14-length-281928-cov-18.219219_pt1 | contig 281928 bp, 243 predicted proteins | sample MGYA00511555_ERZ779880 | MGnify/ENA primary metagenome ERZ779880 (study PRJEB29588, sample SAMEA2145815) | human gut metagenome | biome: human gut; feature: human-associated habitat; material: faeces | place: Denmark | collected 2008/2010 ... | reverse complement strand
TTCTTCAGGAAGGTGCCATTAAAGAAAACATTGATACTCTCTTTATGGGACTGAAGGAAGCCGAAGCAGTCAAGCTCTTTGCCAATACTTACCTTGCTCTTCGTGTAAGTTACTTCAATGAGCTTGATACCTATGCCGAAGTAAAGGGTTTGGATTCTGCTGCCATCATTCAGGGAATTGGTCTCGACCCTCGTATTGGCACTCACTACAATAACCCATCATTTGGTTATGGTGGTTACTGCTTACCAAAAGATACTAAGCAGCTCCTTGCAAATTATGAGAGCGTACCCCAAAATATGATGACAGCGATTGTAGAGTCAAATAGCACTCGTAAGGATTATATAGCAGATGCTGTTCTTCGCAAGGCTGGATGGTATGACTACTATAGCAATAACCAGTATGATGGCTCAAAAGAATCTGTTACTATTGGTGTCTATCGCTTGACAATGAAGAGTAATTCTGACAACTTTCGCCAGTCGGCAATCCAAGGCATCATGAAACGGATTAAAGCTAAAGGTGCTACCGTTATTATCTATGAACCAACTCTTGCAGATGGCGAATCATTCTTCGGTTCATTGGTAGTGAATGATTTAGTAAAGTTCAAAGTTTTATCGAATGTGATTATTGCTAACCGCTTCGATGATTGCTTGAGTGATATAGAAAATAAGGTTTATACGCGTGATATCTTTAGATGTGATTAACAATTAACGAGTTAAATTGATTAATCAAAAATTAATATAGAATGAAGGATATCGTACTCGCCGGTGGCAGTGGTACAAGGACGGGTTCAGCGGAAATATCGAACAATCTTTGTGAATAAAGGATGAAGCCTGTAAAGCTGTTGCTCAAGAACTGTATGAACATAGGCTGTGAGGTTTCCGCGGAAAACATGGCATTCATCTTCTCGCTGATAGAAAGTTGCAGGCTTAATGATATCCCAGAATTATCTGAGGAACCTGCTCAAATGTATTCTTTATGGCAAAGATTGTGATAAGAAGGGTTCTTCTGCCATGTTTTTACGAACTGGAATGTTAAAACCAAATTATTTTCTTACGGACTTTTTTATTTTATCGGCTGAAAAATAACCGATAAAATTGTCGTGGCAGAAAAATAGAAGGTTTACTAGTTATCCCATTGATAAACAGTGAGCACACTCTATTAGTGGTTTACGTTAAAAAGATGAAGGCAATAGTTCTTAAAAATAAAAGTAAGGTATCAAAATTCTCAGTTCTTGATAAGTAGAATATTATAGAATTGAATTTATGAATTATGACAACTGCTAATTCTAAACGCATAGCTAAAAATACATTTTTTATGTATGTAAGGATGATACTGAATGTTATTCTTGCTTTATATACATCCAAACTTTTACTAAAATATCTGGGTGTTTCAGATTTTGGTATATATAACCTTGTGGGTAGCGTTATTGCTGCTGTCTCAATGTTGCAAACTTTTTTTTCTTATGCTACACAACGGTTTTTTAATTTTGAAATGGGAAAAGGTAATCATGAAAAGATGAAGATTATCTTTAATATGAGTTTATATGTTAACATTTTAATTTCATTTATTTTTGTAATAATGATAGAAATATTCGGCTATTGGTTTTTAACTTATTATGTAAACGTTCCAGCAGACAGAATATTAGCTGCACAGTGGGTACTTCAACTGTCAATAATCTCAGCGGTAATATTAATACTTACCACCCCATATGATGCTATCATTATAGCCTATGAAAAGTTAAATTTTTATGCGTTGGTTTCTGTTCTGAAAACTTTATTATGCCTTTTGGTGATTTTTTTGACCCCTTATTTGGGTGATGATAAATTAATAGCCTATGCATTTTTAATATTGGTGGTGCAATTATTAATTAGAATTATCAATTCAATATATTGTAGTAATAACTTTAATGAATGTAAATATATTTTTTGTTGGGATAAAACAGTCTTTAAGGAAATGCTTTCTTTTGCTGGATGGCAATTGTTGGGTACTTCTTCGTATAATATTACACAGAACGGAATAAACGTGCTGTTTAATATTTTTGCTGGTACAACAGCAAATGCTGCCAGAGGTATAGCATATCAAGTTAATGCTGCTGTATTCCAACTTACAAATAATGTAAATGTTGCTATTACGCCATTTTGCATTAGATCTTATGCGGAGGGAAATATGCAAAAGGTATTTAATATGTTTTATTTCTCATCAAAAATTTTTCTTTTAATTACTTTCTGTATTTCTATTCCTTTTTTGCTACTTACTAATGAAGTATTAAATTGGTGGTTGAATATTGTACCGGAATTTACAGTTGGTCTTGTACAATTAGTCCTAGTATGTTCTATTATTCGATCGCTACATAATCCGATAGATGTAATCTTTAAGGCAAAAGGTTCAATTAAATATTATCAAATAGCAGAGGGAATAATCTTGTTTATTCCCTTACCGTTATCTTATTACTTGTTAAAATCTGGATATTCTGTTTATTCTACTTTTGTTGCAGTCATTCTCTTTGAAGTTATAAATTTAGTAGTAGATTTAATTCTCTTAAGTAGAATTGTTAATATAAATTTAGGCTATTACTTCAAAAACGTAATAACTGTATTGTTAGTTTTTATTGCTGTTGGTGTATTAGCTTATTATTTTTCATCAATAATTTCGATACATTATTTTTTTAAATGCATATTGTCATTAATGATAATTATTATAGCAATATTATTTGTTTATATTTTTTCCTTCAATCAGGGAGAAAAGAATATAATAAATATTTTTTTATTTAATAAATTGCCTGATTAAAACAAATTATTCTTATGCCTTTATTTAAATTATTTGTAACAATATTAAATATTCCGCGAATTATTCCATCGTTTATCTTGTTTTGTTTAAAAATTAATGATTGTGAAGATGATGTTAAGCAAGCTCTTATTCATCGGGACTTTAATTCTAATGTTTTTATTGGTTTTTGTTATTTAATGGTTTTTGATAAAACTTTTAGGAATATCTTTTATAAACGTATCGGTAAACTTAAATATTTTGTATATTATTTTATGCCTCCACATGATAGTTTCGTTATTGCTACATATATGGATTGTGGAAAAGGTTTTTTGGGAATTCATCCAATCGAAACTTTTGTAAATGCTGATAAGGTTGGTGAAAATTTTACTGTAAGAAACAATGTAACAATCGGTGCAAGCAAAACTGGACGTCCAACAATTGGAAATAATGTTATTGTAAATGCAAATTCTCTTATTGCAGGCAAAATAAATATTGGGAATAATGTAGTTGTAGGGGGGGGACAATTGTAATGAAAGACATACCTGATAATTGCGTTGTTGTAGGAAACCCTGCTTATATTTTATATCAAAATGATGTAAGGGTAAATAAACCTTTATGAGTAAATAAAAAAATGAATAGTAATTAAATTAAAAAGTAATATGTCAATTTTCAAAGACAAAACCTTGATGATTACTGGTGGTACCGGTAGCTTTGGTAATGCAGTCTTGAATCGTTTCCTTCGTACTGATATTGGTGAAATCCGTATTTTCTCACGCGATGAGAAGAAGCAAGATGACATGCGTCATGAGTATCAAGCTAATTATCCAGATGTAGCAAATAAGATTAAGTTCTTTATTGGCGACGTTCGTGACCTTCAGTCTTGTCGCAATGCCATGCCAGGAGTTGACTACATCTTCCATGCAGCAGCATTGAAGCAGGTTCCTTCTTGTGAATTTTTCCCTATGGAGGCTGTTAAGACTAATGTTATTGGTACTGATAACGTTCTCACAGCTGCTATTGAATTTAAGGTTGGTGCGGTGATCTGTTTATCAACAGATAAAGCTGCTTATCCAATTAGTGCAATGGGTATCACCAAGGCCATTGAGGAGAAGATTGCAGTGGCAAAGTCTCGTTATTCTGGCGATACCAAGATTTGCTGCACACGTTATGGTAACGTAATGTGTTCTCGTGGTTCTGTTATTCCTTTGTGGATAGATCAGATCCGCAATGGCAATCCTATCACATTGACCGAACCCAAGATGACTCGTTTTATCATGAGTCTTGAAGAGGCTGTTGATTTGGTACTCTTTGCATTTGAAAATGGGCAGAATGGTGATATCCTTGTTCAGAAAGCACCCGCTTGTACTATTCAAACACAAGCAGAGGCTGTTTGTGAGCTCTTTGGAGGCAAAAAAGAAGAAATCAAAGTTATTGGTATACGTCATGGTGAGAAAATCTATGAAACATTGCTCACCAATGAGGAGTGCGCTAAGGCAGAAGATATGGGTGATTTCTATCGCGTACCTGCTGATAATCGTGGTTTGAACTATGATAAATATTTCATAAAAGGTGAAACTGAGAGAAATCTTTTGAGTGAGTTTAATTCTGACAATACTAGGCGACTAACATTGGAAGAAACTAAAGCAAAGATTGCTTCTCTTGAGTACATTCAGAAAGAATTGAATGGAGAGGGTAATTTTGTTCAATAATAACATATATGAAGATACTAGTCTTTGGTGCTAGCGGTATGGCTGGTCACATCATTACACTTTATTTCAAGGAACAGGGATATGATGTGACCGGTTTTACTCGTAAACCTATAACGTATTGCAAGAACATCCTTGGTGATGCTACAAATCCTGCAGATGTAAAGGATGCTCTTGAGAATGATGACTTTGATATTGTAATTAATGCTATCGGTATCCTCAATCTGTTTGCTGAGGAAAATAAATCAATGGCTGTGGTGCTTAATGGTTATTTACCTCATTTTATTGCTGACTGTTTGAAAGACAAGAAGGCTCGTCTCATCCACATGAGTACTGATTGCGTTTTCGCAGGTGATACAGGTCCTTATTATGAGGATAGTTTCCCTGATGGAAAGATGTTCTACGACAGAAGTAAAGCTATTGGTGAAATCAATGACGAGAAGAATCTTACTTTCCGTAATTCAATTGTAGGGCCAGATCCTAATGAAAAGGGTATTGGCCTTTTCAATTGGTTTATGAAGCAGGATGGTCCTGTTGGAGGCTACACAGGTGCCATTTGGACAGGTGTTACCACATTGACACTTGCCAAGGCAATGGAGTCTGCCATTAAGGAGAATCTGACAGGACTTTATAATCTGGTGAACAACGAGAGTATCAATAAGTTTGATCTTCTTGGTTTGTTCAACAAGTATTTCCGTAATGGCAAAATTGTTATTAATCCTAATGATAAATTAAAACTGGACAAGAGCCTTCGACACAAGCGTACTGATTTTTCTTTCCAAGTGCCAAGTTACGAGCAACAGGTAAAGGAAATGGCTAACTGGGTAAACAGTCACAAAAATCTCTATCCACATTATTTTAATAAATAATTATAGATATGAAGAAATTAAAGTTGATGACCATCGTTGGTACTCGCCCTGAGATTATCAAGATGAGTGCTATCATCAAGAAAGCAGATAAATATTTAGATCATGTGCTTGTTCACACTGGTCAAAACTACGATTATAACCTCAATGAGGTATTCTTTAAAGATTTTGGTCTTCGCGAACCTGATTACTACTTAGGTGTAGTTGGTAAGAATATTGGTGAAACTATGGGTAATGTCATTTCAAAGGCATACAACCTTATGGTTGAGATAAAACCTGATGCTGTTATCGTACTTGGCGATACCAACAGTTGTTTGAGCATTATTGCTGCAAAGCGCCTTAAAATTCCCATTTTCCATATGGAGGCAGGTAATCGTTGTAAGGATGAAAACCTACCTGAGGAGGTAATCCGTAGAATTGTTGATGTTACATCTGATGTTAACATGTGCTATTCTGAGCACGCTCGCAGATACATCCTTGAATCAGGTGTAAAGCCTGAATATACTTATGTTGTAGGTTCTCCTATGGCTGAGGTCCTTTCTAAAGTATTACCACGGATTGAGGCTTCAAATGTATTGAATGATCTCAAGCTCGAGCCTAAAAAATACATCCTTCTTTCTGCTCACCGTGAGGAGAATATTGACATAGAGACCAACTTCTTCTCATTGATGAATGCGGTGAATGCAATGGCAGAAACATACGATATACCTGTTCTTTATAGTTGCCATCCTCGTAGTCAAAAAATGATTGAGAAGAGAGGCTTCAAGTTTGATTCACGCGTCATCCAGCATGCGCCTCTTGGCTTTTTCGATTACAACAAGTTGCAGCAGAATGCTTTCTGTGTTGTTTCAGATTCTGGAACAGTACCAGAGGAAAGTGCTTTCTTCCATTTCCCTGCAGTAAGTGTACGTACATCTACTGAGCGTCCAGAGGCTATGGATAAGGGTGTATTCACAATTGGATCTATCACATCAGAGGCTGTATGTCAGGCAGTAGATTTGGCGGTAACTATGCACGCCAATGGTGATGATGCATGTGATGTACCTGCTTATGTGGATGAGAATGTATCAACCAAGGTAATCAAACTCATTCAGAGCTATGTAGGTATTATCAATAAGATGGTTTGGAGAAAGAAATAGATATTTGGACTAGCCGTACATATTATTGTATGGCTAGATAAACCTATAAGTGTTTTAATGGAGGGGGTAATCATTATTTTTTATTGCATTACTTGTATCGTTTCTGCACTATATATGCTAAATACTGGTATGTATGGTGGAGAGGCATATTCTGTAGGTAGAGTTCATTTTAGTTTTATCGAAATAATAGTCCATTTACTTATTGTTGTATTAGGTTATTTCTATATATATCATTTTTATAATCGAACAAAGGATAAAAAGACGAAATGCAAGATAAAATACAATGTTAAACGATTGGATAAGTTGTATTTTATATTTCTAATAATATCGTGGGCTTTGTTTATAACAGCTGGAGTTGGTAGTGCAGTTGAAGGAGGTAAATCAAGCCTAGGTTTTATTGGGGCTATTTTAAATGTACGAACACTTTTCCCCTTTTATTACGTACTTGCAAGGAGAAAAACTTTGTTTTATCCATTAAATATTTTACTTTTTTGTGGATTGCGATTATCACAAGGCTGGACTGGTTTTTTTTGGGATTTGATGTTGATGGAGATCCTGATTAGATTCCAGTACTTTAGATTCAATAGAATAAGAAAAGGATACGCTATTATTATTCTTTTTGTTATTATATATGGAGGAGGGCTTGTGTATTCGCTAATCTATCCAATCAAACAATATATCCGCTTTAAGCAAATTACTTTTGAAACATTAAGTATCGAAGAAGGCGTAAATAAATTATTAGATAGAATAACGTTTTTCTCACAGTCCCTTGCTTCTATCCAAACTGTAGATTTAACAGCAAGAGTATATCAAACTTATTCACATACTTTTGGTGAAATTAAGGCCATTTTTCGGCCTTTAATCCCTGGCTTTATGATGGATAAAGGTTTCGCAAGTCTTTCGTTATGTATTAAACAGTCATTTGTTGATTATGAAGCTGAAGGCACATCTTTAAATGTAGGCATATTTTCGTATGGTTATAATTTAATGAAGAGTGATTTTTTAAGTTTTATAATATGGATTATATTAATGGTGATTTTGTTTAAAATATTTTCGCTAATAATTAGAAGTTTAGATAGTAAGTATAAGTACGTTCTATATTTTATTCTAATTTTAAATGTCTATAATATAGGTTCCATTGAGACAATTTATTCTTATATGTATTTGACTTTACTATACATGTGTCCTATATTCTTGGTAACAAGAACGGTTAAAATAGTCAAATTAGAAAATTAGTAGACATGAAAGTTCTTATTATAACTGAAGGATATTTTCCTGGTAATAACTATGGAGGCCCACCTGTAAGTATAAATAATCTTTGCAGGCTTCTCAAAGACAAGGCTGATTTTTTTATTATAACAAAGGATCACGATTTCAAAGATAGGAAAAGGTACGATAATATAACAGACGGATGGAATAAGAGCCCCGAGGCATCTGTACTATATTGTAATGATTCAAAATATAACTATAATACTTTTGTAGATTCAATTGTTAAAATTGTACCGGATTTTATATACTTGCAGAGTATTTTTCAAAGTTGTGTTCTACCCGTTCTTTTTGCAGCTAAAAAATATAATATTAAGGTATTGTTGGCACCAAGAGGTGAATTGTGTTCGGGAGCATTTAAAAAGAAATACAAGAAAATACCATATATTTATTTTATAAAGTGTCTCCACTTAAGTAGAAATGTTATTTTCCAATCAACTTCAGATGAGGAAACAGATGGTATAAAAAAATATTTCTCTAGTAATAGGATTGTTTTTTTAAATAATGTACCAACACTAACTAAAATACGTAAGGATTACTCAATAAAAAAAACTGGTGAGGCAAAATTTGTTTTTGTATCTAGAATAGTTTGGAAAAAAAATCTTCTTTTTGCATTGCAAGTTATTAATCGTGTTAATGATGGAAGTTTGCAATTCGATATTTATGGCTCAATAGAAGAACCGCAATATTGGGAGGAATGTCTGAAATTTATTAATAATTTTAGCAACAAAATCAAGATTAATTATTGTGGGGTTTGCAAGCATGATGATATACCAATTATCTTGTCAAGTTATGATGCTTTGTTTTTTCCTACATTTAGTGAGAATTATGGGCACATTATTGCTGAATCGTTGTCGGTAGGTCTTCCAATTATTATTAGCGATCAAACTCCTTGGTCTAACATTAATACTACAAAGGGAGGGTGGGCAATTCCGTTAAAAAATGAAGATATGTATCTAAAAGCTGTTGAATCAATTATAGGATGTAGTTCAACGGAAATGAGGTGTCGTGTAGAGGATTCAATCGCATTTTTTCGAAAATTTACAAATATTGATTCACTACGCGATGATTATTTAAAGTCATTTAGTTCCTTAAAATGAAAAAGATTTTATTCTTTCCACAAAAGACCTCAAATGAATATACTTCTATTATGAGGGATTGTATCGATAAAGAAAAATATATTCTTTGTAAGAATAATAGTTTATTTGATTTTCTTTTTGCAGATATCATTCATTTAAATTGGTATGAAAATCTCTCACCAAATCCTCTTAAGCTGTATTTAGGGTTCATTATTAAGCTTTTTTATTTGTATTTCCTTTTTGTCACTAAAAAGAGAGTCGTTTATACATTACATAATAAATTACCTCATGATAAATCTAATTTAGCATTGTCTAAATATTTGATGGATTTTGTACTTCGTATTTCTGATGTCATTATATTGCATAGTAAGTATAGTATAAATTTTGTTCCTGAAAAATATAGATTAAAGACAGCATATATTCCTCATCCAAGCTATGAAGGAATATATGAAAATATAATGGAATCCCCCCTTCATAGAAAAGAAAATTCAAAACTTGTTGTTCTTACCTTTGGTGCAATAAAGCCTTATAAAAATATAGAAAGTATAATTAAAATTGCTAATGATATATCAGATTTAAATATCGAATTCTGGATTTGTGGAATTTGTAATAGTGATGACTATAAAATCGAATTAAAGAATAAAGTTAGAACTGATAATGTAATATTTGATTTTCGTTTTATTGATAATGGTGAAATACCATCCTTGTTAAGTAAGGTTGATATTATTTTAATTCCTTATAACGTTGAATCATCATTGAATTCTGGTGTTGCCATCTTAGCTTTCTCATATGCAAAAACGGTAATCTCTACAGAAATTGGGACTGTCCTTGATTTTCTTGATAGTGGTATGGTTTATGTATATAATAATAGCCAAAATGATGAATTAAAGAATACTCTTTGTAGTATCTACGATGAAATTCAAAAAGATTCTCATTTCTTGGAAGTAAAAGGAAGTGGAATGCTAGAATATGTTAGAAGGCATAACAACGTCGATTTTATTAAAAAAGAATTGGCAAAAGTGTATTTATAGATTACAACAACAAATTTGAAAATTATGGATAGAGTTTGGCTCGTCTCTGAATTTTATTATCCTGTTGTTGTTACAACAGGATATTATGTCACAGAAATTGCAGATTATCTTTCAAAAAAGGGGATGAATGTTGGAGTAATATCCACTAATAATACCTACTATGATTCTGATGTTATTTCAAATAAAGCAAGAGAGTTCCATAATGGTATTGAAGTTTACAGAGTGCTAGGAAAACAAGTTGATAAGGATAGCTTAAAAAAACGGTCATTAAGATTATTATCTTCTAGTATATCTTTATTTAACCTTGCTCGGAAGCAAATAAGAGAGGGGGATGAAGTTATTATTTTGACTAATCCTGCTTTCTTTATGTTATTCATGCCTTTGGTAAGAAAATTGACTAAATGTCATTATCATATTCTTGTTCATGATATCTTTCCAGAAAATCTTGTAAGTCTTGGTAATCTTGGGCGTAAAACATTTTTACATGCTTTCTTGAATAAAATATTTGATTGGGCGTACGGAACTGCAGACTCTTGTATCTCGATAGGTGAAGATATGAGGCAGGTCGTCTTAAGAAAAACCAAAGGCCAGAATTTTTCAAGCTTGATTACAAACTGGGCGGATGTTGATGAAGTAAAGCCTCTTCCTAAGGTAGATACTAATTTATTTAAAGAGATGGAATCATCCTTGACTGGTAAGATTGTTTTTCAATTTGCTGGCAATTTAGGTAAAGCTCAAGGTTTGGATAATCTGATGAATGCCATCGATATGGTAAAGAATGAAGATTGTAAATTCTTATTTGTCGGCGCAGGTGCTAAGAAAAATGATATCGAATCTTTTGCAGAAAGACATGAGAATACAGTGTATGCAGGATTTAGGAGTAGATTAAATCAGAATGATTTCTTGAATGCCTGTGATATCGGTATTGTTACATTAGCCGATGGTATGTATGGTCTAGGGGTTCCTTCTAAGTCATACAATATAATGGCAACAGGTAAACCTATCTTGTACATAGGAGAATCAGATTCTGAAATTGCACTTTGTCTTAAACGTTATAATATTGGATGGGTAGTTGAGCCTAATAATCCATCATTGCTTAAGGATAAAATAGAGGATATACTTCGTGAACCTTCTGAAATTCAAGAAATGGGAGCAAATGCATTGACTGTTGCAAACGAGGTTTTTGCGAAGAGTGTTGTTCTCGAGCAATATTATGACTTTATCAAAAAACGATTTGAATCAAGATAAATGGAAAAACTATTATTTACAGGAGGAACTGGATTCTTAGGACACAATGTACTCCCTAGATTAAATAAAATATATGAAGTTACAAAGTGTGGTATTACTCTTGATGATGATATAAAAGCGAATCTAGCAAAAGAAGTGCCTTTTCTACTTGTCCACTATGATGTAGTGTTGCATGCTTGTGGTAAGGCTCATATGGTACCCAAAACAGAGGCAGAAAAACAGGCGTTTTTTGATGTAAATTATCAGGGTACAGTAAACCTTTGTGCAGCATTGGAGAAAGTGGGCGTACCCAAGGCTTTGATTTTTATCAGTACTGTTGCTGTATATGGATGTGAGTTTGGTAATCTTGTAACCGAAGAGCATCCTTTAGAAGGTAATACACCATATGCAAAGAGTAAGATTATGGCCGAGGAATATCTTACGGAATGGTGCTATAAGCATAATGTTACTTTAGGTATCATTCGTCCTTCCTTGATTGCCGGTCCCAATCCTCCGGGAAATTTAGGAGCTATGATTCATGGTATTCGTAGCGGGAGATATCTTAGTATTGCCGGAAGCCGGACACGGAAAAGTGTATTAATGGTGCAGGATATTGCAAGGCTGGTTCCTTTGTTGGTGGAAAAAGGAGGTATCTATAACGTATGTGACAGCTATCAGCCCACTTTCAGAGAACTTGAAGCTGTTATTTGCAGGCAACTAGATAGGAATCTGCCATTATCAATTCCGTACTGGATGGCTAAATGTATGGCTTTGATGGGTGATTGTTTTGGAAAGAAGGCTCCCGTCAATTCTCAGAAATTAAGTAAGATTACTGAGTCACTGACTTTCAGCAATGAGAAGGCGGTACGTGAGTTGGGGTGGAGACCGATAAGTGTATTGGAGAATTTCAAGATAGGATGAGCGTATATTTTTGGATCATATTGACTGTGACAGGTATTGTGTCTTTCCTGTTTGGCTGTATTCAATTTTGGTTTTACCTGATAAACAGAAACGAATGATGTATTATTTGATAGTTTTGGTTCTGCTATTTTTAGCAGAACTTTTTTATTTCAGGGTGGCTGATAAGTGTGATATCATTGATAAGCCTAATGAGCGTAGTTCTCATACAAAGATTACTTTGCGTGGTGGTGGCATTATTTTCTATTTCGGTGCGTTGGTCTACTTTCTGACGAGTGGTTTTGAATATCCTTTGTTTATGCTTGCCCTGACTTTGGTGACGTTCATCAGCTTTGTGGATGATATCAAGTCTACCCGGCAAATAACGAGATTGCTTTTCCATTTTTCCGGCATGGCATTAATGTTCTGTCAATGGGGCTTGTTCTCCTTGGAATGGTGGTGGATTGTCATTGCACTGATTATTTGCACGGGTATCATCAATGCCTATAACTTCATGGATGGGATAAACGGTATCACGGGTGGTTATTCTCTGGTCGTATTAACTTCATTGGCGATAATCAACGAGGAGATAATCCTTTTTGTGGAAAGTGATTTTATTTATACGGTGATTTGCTCTGTTTGGGTATTCTGTTTCTTTAATTTCCGTAAGAGTGCGAAATGCTTTGCGGGTGATGTGGGTTCTGTGAGCATTGCCTTTATTCTTCTTTTCCTGATAGGCAAGCTTATCATAGAGACGGGGGATTTCAGTTGGATACTATTGCTTTCCGTATATGGTGTGGATAGTGTCTTGACGATTGTTCACCGGTTGATGCTTCATGAGAACATAGGTTTACCGCATCGTAAGCATTTGTACCAGTTGATGGCGAATGAACTGAAGATTCCTCACGTGGTGGTTTCTTCTGTTTATATGGTTTTACAACTTTTCATAGCAGCAGGACTGTTGTGGTTACCTATTGACCATTGGGTATATTTCTTTTGCGTGATTAGTTGTTTGATGGTGATTTATGTTGTGCTTGTAAAAAAGTATTATCCGTTGCACGAAGCTTATTTAAAACAAAAGAAAAAATAATTGACTAAGAACCATGGCAATAGAAGAAGTGTAAGCACTCAATTTAGGACTCAAAAAAGTCCAGATCTTCGCTGCGAACAAAATCTAAGAATCATGTATAGTAGTGAAGATCTTGAAAGGTTTTACTTTCAGTACCAAACAGAGACCTTTTCTCATGGTGAGTCCCTCCAGTCCTTTTGTGTTAGAAACAAGGTATCTTATAACATTTTCCAGAAATGGTATAAGGACACTCGTAAAAAAATCGTTCCCGTTCAAGTAGACGGTATTTCGGGTACCGGTGAGTCCTCCGGTCTTTCCGTCAACTCTGAGAATCCGGTCAGTGTTTCCACGCCTTCTATCCGTATATGGATAGATCTTCGTGCGGTCAACGACCTTCATTTATTCCCAAAGAATTTCCTGCACTATGGCAGTGATGCCGGTGCGGAGATGGCGGCAATCCATCACAGTGTAATCAGTACGGTAAAGTTTCACGGTAGTTTCGTTTGGGACTTCATCGGAATTTTTCTCAAGAGAAATCTTTAATGGGTGCCCGGATTATGTTAATATGGTGCCTGACAAAATCTCTTTAGCTACAAGCCAATGTTAAATTCAGAGCATACTTTTTAGCTTAACTATATTTGAGCACTTTAATAGTGCTCAAATTAAGAGGTATGCCCTAAATTGAGTACTTACTAATTTTATTATAATAGCCGGAATGATTTATTTGAGATTATTCCGGCTATTATATTTTTGTATAATCATTTAGAAAATGATTGCATCTTTATTTGATAATTGCATAAATAGTTGCACTTTTGTTTATAAGTAATATCAATGTGTAATCGTATGACAACTGTATCATTGAAAATACGTCTGAATTATAATCAGATATTGGAGTTAACTCAACAACTTTCTGACGATGACAAATTGGAGTTGAGCCGTGCACTTGCTGTTGAAACGCGGGGCATTAAGTTGAGACGATTATTGAATGCTTTTAAGACAGATGAAATCTCACAAGAGGAAATAGATGTTGAAGTGGAAGCTGTTAGACAAGAAGCATATGAAAAACGATTGCGTGATAAAAATAATCGTTGATACAAATCTTTGGATTATTTTTCTGATAGGTAAGTATTTGACTCGCTCGTTGGAATTATAAATCTAAAATTCCACAGTCACCCCAATCGACGGTAATATCGTTCCACTTTCCTGTTTCAGATATTTCATCTTGTATCTTTGTTCTCCTACAGGTGCAGACGGGTTTTCAATAACTCCTGTACTCATAATCACATCCTGCTGCTTCAACTTACTTCCTGTGATATTCTGCAAATCGAGATAAAAACCTACCATGCAGCGATGAAAATAGAAAGACTTATCTACACGAATATCAAGTTGGGCGAAATTGGGTAGACGCTCCGTATTGTACTTTGAGTAATCATAATACGGACGCCCCTGTGCATTCCAAGCTTCAACCAATGAGGATTTTTCTTCATCGTAAGGAGTGTAAGGGGCACCACCTATATAACTTAATTTTCCTCCGATACTCCAACGGCGTGGTAAATTGTACGTACCACTTACATTCAGAATGAAACGGTTGTCCCAAGCAGAAGCGATGCTGTTATATTCACTGCGGAAGACAGTAAGGGAAGATACAAAGTTGAAGCGCTCCGGTATCTGCCAACGCAACATGGTTTCTACACCATAAGCACGCCCTCGTGCAGTCGGAATCAATGCCTCATTACCTACTGTGCCATAATCGTCTCCCTTACATGCCAGAGGGATGTCGTCACGGAGAGAAAGAGGCATACGGCTGTATCGCTTAAAGAAACCTTCTGCCGAAATCATCAACCTATCTTGTAAATGCCAGTCGAGTCCGAGGCTGGTCTCCATCACTTGCATATACTTTAAATTCTTATTTGCATAAAGACCGTCGTTGTCCTTGAAACCTAATGCTGTATAAGGTGGTAGTTGGTAATATAGACCTGCATTTCCGCTTAATGTCCATTGCTGGGTTAGTTCGTAAGATAAAGAGAGGCGGGGAGAGAGCTGTTTCCATAATTCTTTCATCTCCTTATTGTAGTTGTTACCATCTGTACGGATGCCTGCGGATGCGGAAAAACGTTTATTGGCGGTGGTATAATCTGTTGAGAAGAAACCGCCCCAACTGAATATATTCAAATCCGTCCGGTAATCAGAGAGTGTAGAGGTTATACCGAATATTCGCTGATTCGTTTGATTCGTATAGTTGGAATAATTCATTTCTGCACCTTCCTTCAATGTCCATTGCCCTAATCTCGTTTGGTTTTCAAAGCGCAGGGTGGTCTTTTGCTCTACTGAATGAAGCCGGAGTGTCAGATTGTCTTCGGAAGATTCATCATTATTCAGATATTTTATATTACGATTGTTCAGGTAGTTATGGCTTAAGGTGACCGATTGTACATGTTTCCCTGCATAATGGCGGTATGAAGCTCCCAATGTGAATGTCTCCTGGTGAATGGTAGGCAGATAACTTAATATGTATTCCGCGTCTTCTCCTTTCTCGTCTGTATTCAGTTTCATCTTATCAATGCCGACTAAGCCAAGTAGGATCAGTTCATCATGTGCTGACAGTTTGGTCTTCAATTTGAATTGACCGTCAATGAAGTTTGGCAGAAAAGGAAGTCCTAAAGCCTTGAACAGTAGTTGCAGATAAGATTGCCGTATAGAAAACAGATAGGTTGTCTTATCGCTCAAATGTCCGTTACCACTGAAAGAAACTTCGGATGCTCCCAGGGTTGCCTTAAATGTCTGTTTGTCCGGGTTACCATCGCGCAGACGAAAATCTAATACTGAACTCATGGCTCCGGAACGATTGGCCGGAAATGCTCCGGTGTAGAAACTGATTTCCCGTATCAAATCTGCATTGACTATACTGACCGGGCCACCCGATGCTCCCTGTGTGGCAAAGTGGTTGATATTAGGTATTTCTATTCCATCCATATAGAAGCGATTCTCGGAAGGTGATCCGCCTCGTACTATCAAGTCGTTTCTATAACCGATGGGAGAGAAAGAGACACCCGGATAGGCTCGCACGATGCGTGAGATATCGCGGTTTCCTCCCGGACTTTTTTCTATCTCCTGCAAGCCTATGATACGCATACTTACCGGACTTTCCACCGTTTTCCGGAAAGGAGAGGGGGTGACCACTATTGCTGATAGCATATTTTCATCTTCCTCTATCTCTATCTCGATGAAAGGCGTAGAGGCGGAAACCAAATACTCGGAGGTCACTGCGCTTTTATAACCTATCAGTGTTGCTTCGAAGCGATAAATGCCAGGGGGTATCTGCTCTATACGAAATATGCCTAAAGAATCTGTCGATGCTCCTTTACCGGGAATACCTGCAACCACAACGTTGGCATAAGCCACCGGTTGGCGTGATTGTTTATCAATAACTTTTCCGCGTACGGAGTAGTTGACCGCAGCAGCGTAGATACAAACATTGCACAGTAGCAGTGAAAGTGTCAGTAGAATATGTTTGCTCGTTATCATATATGCAAATATAGATATTATTGATATATAATAAGTGAAACAGGGACATAAAAAAACTGTTCGGAAATCATCCCGAACAGTTTTCATTTCTTTGTTAAGTTGTAAGATTAATATCTTCCACCGCGATCTCCGCCGCCATAGCCACCGCCACGATTGCCGCCGCCGTAGCCACCGCCACGATTGCCGCCGCCATAGCCACCACCACGGTTGCCACCGCCGCCATAGCCACCACCACGGTTACCACCTGCAGGTCTTTCTGTTCTGGGGCGAGCTACGCTAATAGCGATGTTCTTGCCTTCGAATTCTGTTTCGTTAAGAGCGTCAATAGCCTTCTGACCTTCTTCATCATTCGGCATTTCTACGAAGCCGAAACCGCGTGAACGTCCCGTCTCTCTGTCGTTAATAATGTAGGCTGAAGTTACTTCGCCATACTGTGAAAATAATTCCTGTAAGCTGTCACTGTTTGTGTTCCAGCTTAGGTTTGCAACATAAATGTTCATTTCTTTTTGTAAGTTAAAATTGTTATTTATTAATGATTGAGATCCGCACGGCGTTCATACCTCGCGTACCACGTTCAATTTCAAATGTTACGTTATCCCCTTCGGTTATCCCTTCGGGAGCGGAAGTAACGTGGAAAAAATATTTCTCACCACTTCCTAAATCTTTAATAAAACCATAACCTCTGGACACATTAAAATGTTCAATACGTCCGTTTAATGGCAGAACTTCTTCTGCTTCGCCTTTTTTCGGAATTGATATTTCTATTTCAGAAGCATCTATTTCTTCTTTAGGCTTTACACCTTCTGGTGTGGAGTGAAGAATACCGTTTTCGTCCACATAAGCCAGCATCTCTTCGAAGCTACGGCTACCGCTGCTCAAGCGTTCTTCTTTTCTCTTTTGTTTTTCTTCTCGCTTACTCTGTTTCGCTTTTTCTCTGTCTCTTTTACTTGATGTTACTCTTTTTACTGCCATTCTTTAATTATTATATATTATGCAGTTTATATACTGCACTTAGTTTTTCTGACTAATGGCTGCACCTAATCCGTTCAGGATCCATACAACAATTTAATCTTGTGATGAACAAAGGAGCTGATTATGAGGTCATTTTGGGATGGAATAATTTGCGGAATACCGCAAAAGCAAACATGCACAAAGAAGATTTCAGAATAAACCCTATTGTTTATGCTACAAAGATACAGATAAAAATGAGCTATCCATTCGTTTTTTAAATTATTTAAAGCGGTAGCTACTTATTTTTTTATGTACATTTGTGCTTCTTAATATAAACACATAGCAAAAATGAAGAAGATTTTATTGTTAGGTTCCGGTGAACTGGGCAAAGAGTTTGTTATTTCTGCCCAACGAAAAGGTCAATATATTATTGCCTGTGATTCATATGCCGGAGCACCTGCCATGCAGGTGGCTGATGAATATGAGGTATTTAGCATGCTTGACGGCGATGCATTGGAACGTGTAGTACGCAAACACCAGCCGGATATCATTGTTCCGGAAATCGAGGCCATCCGTACAGAACGCCTTTACGATTTTGAGAAGGAAGGTATTCAGGTGGTACCCAGTGCCCGTGCTGTAAACTTTACTATGAACCGCAAGGCTATTCGTGATTTGGCCGCACAGGAGTTGGGACTGAAAACTGCTAAATATTTTTATGCAAAAACTCTGGATGAGTTGAAAGCTGCTTCTGAAAAGATCGGTTTTCCTTGCGTAGTGAAGCCGCTGATGTCTTCTTCGGGCAAAGGGCAGTCTCTTGTGAAGAGTGCGGATGAATTGGAACATGCCTGGGAATATGGTTGCAATGGTAGCCGTGGTGATATAAAAGAATTGATTATTGAAGAATTTATCAAGTTTGATAGTGAGATAACATTGCTTACGGTGACGCAAAAGAATGGGCCTACCTTGTTTTGTCCGCCCATCGGACATGTGCAGAAAGGGGGAGATTATCGTGAAAGTTTTCAGCCGGCGCACATTGATCCTGCTCATTTGAAGGAAGCGCAGGAAATGGCTGAGAAAGTGACACGGGCTCTGACCGGTGCCGGCCTGTGGGGAGTTGAATTTTTCTTGAGTCATGAAAATGGAGTTTATTTCTCGGAACTTTCTCCGCGTCCGCATGATACGGGTATGGTGACATTGGCAGGAACACAAAATTTGAATGAATTTGAACTTCATTTACGTGCTGTACTAGGTTTGCCTATTCCAAACATCAAGCAAGAGCGTATTGGTGCCAGTGCTGTGATTCTTTCAACTATTGCCAGCCAGGAACGTCCTGATTATCGCGGTATTGAAGAGGTGACGAAAGAAGAAGACACTTATCTCCGCATTTTCGGTAAGCCGACGACGCGCGTCAATCGGCGTATGGGCGTGGTGTTATGCTATGCACCGTTAAAGTCAGATCTGGATGCATTGAGAGATAAGGCTAAGCGAATTGCAGAAAAGGTTGAAGTGTATTAAGGCTTACTTATTAGATAAAAGAAAAGCAGTTGCCACAGATTGAGTGGCAGCTGCTTTTTTATTTCGCAACTACTATTTCAACATCATATCCGATAAAAAGCCCGCTTTCAATTACCCCGGTAATTGCTTTCAGGTTTTGTTCCAAAGAAGGGTCAACATAACTGAAGCGGGTATCAAAAATAAAGTTGCCGTTTTCGGTGAGAACAGGTCCGTCTTTTCCACCGGCAAGACGCAATTTCACGTCAGAAGCTCCTAACCGTTGCATTTCGCTTTCTACAAAAGTTAATGCACCTGGAAACACTTCTACAGGTATTGGAAAATGACTTCCCAAATGATCTACCAGTTTTGTATCATCAATGATAATGAAGCTCTTACTACTGCTTTTTATCAGAAGTTTTTCTTTGAACATGGCTCCACCACGTCCCTTAATCAGACTTTTCTCCGGATCTACTTCATCAGCACCATCAAAAACCCAGTCTGGACGCTTATTCCAAAGGGTCGTTTGTGGTATACCCAATTGTATGCAGGTCATAGAAATTTCTGCAGAGGCAGGGATAACTTCTATGTGTAGAGATTCTTTGCGAATACGTTCCGCTAATGCGAATAGCGTCAGATAAACGGTAGAACCGGAGCCGGCTCCGATCACATCACCATCCTTCGCCATTGCGGCAATTTCCTGCGCTACGATTTCTTTGCCCTCACGATTAATGATCGCATTCGACCATTGCAAATGATTTATCAGTTGATTATCCCATTTCATTGTCAGAGGTTGCTAATCGTTATTATCTTCTTCGTCGTCAGTCAGGTTGTTCAGTTCTACTTCAAGTTCAACCAACTCTTGTTCCCAAATTTTTCTGATGTTTGCCGGCGTATTTTGGGGAGCTTCCTTAATACGTTTTTGAGCTAATGATACTTCATGCTCCAGCTGTGAACGTTTACTCATAAGTCTTGCTATTTATAGTTGTTTTTATAGATAACATTCTGTTTTACTCAATTGTTCTTATATTTGGTAAGAATTTTGTATTACCCGAATAACTCGGGATAGATTTCTCCATCACCACCGGATACATCGAGGCTCTGTAGTAGTTTACCGTCAGGAGCATAGAAAAGCTGAATTTCTCTGTCAGAGTTATACTCTTCTATATCGATGATTACTACAGCAGGCATTTTGGGGAAGGTAATTATCTTTATATATCTGATTTGTATAGGAGGGGTCTCTGTCTGCATAAATGCTTTAGCTACGGGAGCAGGGACATCTTCCAGACTTTCGACGTTTGTCTCCGTCATTATCCATTGGGCATTGTTTCCGAACCAGGCGTTCATTTCGTGGCTATCTGAAACGAATCCGGCAATGTGGTAATCACTTTTATGCATCCATTCCACGGTCGTCACTTTAGGATACATCTTTTTGAAAGTTTCCTGTACTTTTTCCGGAGTATTTTCTGCGCATACGGAAGCAGATATCAGCAACAACAAGCCTGCCAATAAACTGAAATTAAACTTTTTCATAATCAAGGTCTGTTTTTAGTTGCTATTAGAAACAACCCTGAGAGACTTTTGTTTATTGCATTTTTGAGCAAAAACAGAGTTGTTTTCATCTCTTGAAAATAATTATTGAGTCTGCGATATTTTGTATTATTTAATTCACTACTTTCGGGCACTTTTTTAAAAAGACGAAATGAACAATGTATTGATCCTTGTAGACAGCTTGGATGATTGGAAACCATATTCCAAAACAAACAGCATTTTAACAGTATCTGACTACCTGAAGTATAAATCACCGGGAAAGGATCGTAAATTAGTAATCAATCTGAGTAATGATTATAGCTATAACTCCGAAGGCTATTATTGCTCGTTATTAGCCCAGACGAGGGGGCATAAAGTTATTCCCGGAGTAGATATAATTAATAAGGTGGAAGCTGGTGCAGGTATCCGTATGGATAGCAGTCTTCAAAAGCTTTGTTATCAATGGATTCAGAAAAATGAAATAACCGATGATCTTTGGTCTCTGAATGTATACTTTGGCACTTGCAAAGAGAAAGGATTGGAGCGTATAGCCCGTTTTATTTTTGAGAATTATCCGGCTCCTTTATTGCGGGTTACATTAAATACACGACATAAGAATCAGATAGAAAATATTCAGTTTTTACCTTTGAGCTCATTGAATAATGAGGAAGAGGATTATTTCGCTAATGCTCTGGATTTGTTTAACAGAAAAGTGTGGCGCAATCCTCAGGCTTCGAAATCGGCAAGATACAACCTGGCTATATTGTATGATCCGGATGAGAAATTTCCGCCAAGCGATAAAAAGGCACTTCACAAGCTACTTGAACTGGCTAAGAAGATGGATATTCATGCCGAATTGCTAACTGAAGAAGATGCCACACGACTGATGGAGTTTGATGCCTTATTTATTCGTACCACTACTTCGTTAAACCATTACACGTTCCGGCTTTCACAATTGGCCACACAAAATGGGTTGGCTGTTATAGATGATCCTCAATCTATTATCCGCTGTACCAATAAGGTTTATCTGAAAGAATTGTTTGAGAAGGAAAAGATTCCGGCACCGCTTTCCATGTTACTATTCAAATCGAATGTCAACTCTTATGAGGAGATTACGGAACAACTTGGTAGTCCTTTTATTCTGAAAATCCCAGATGGTTCTTTCTCTATCGGTATGAAGAAAGTCAATAATGAGATCGAGTTGGATGAAGCGTTGAAAGTATTGTTTGATAAGTCGTCTATACTGCTGGCTCAGGAATTCACTCCAACAGATTTTGACTGGCGTATCGGCATTTTGAATGGAGAGCCTCTCTATGCGTGTAAGTATTATATGGCTAAGGGACATTGGCAAATCTATTGCCATTATGCTTCCGGACGGAGCCGCTGCGGGCTGGTGGAGACTATTCCTATTTATCAAGTGCCGCGTAAGGTATTGGATACAGCGCTGCGTGCGGCTTCTTTTATTGGGAAAGGCCTGTATGGAGTAGATTTGAAAATGGTAAATGACCGTGCTATTGTTATTGAGATAAATGATAATCCCAGCATTGACCATGGGTTAGAAGATGCCATTCTGGGAGACGAACTCTACTATCGGTTGCTGAATAACTTTTGGCGTATGTTGGATGTAAAACGTTTCTAATTCGTATGGAACAGCGATTTATACTTCGTTTGGCTGAAATTGATGATATTCCGTCAATTATGGAGATAGAACAAATTTGTTTTGATAAAGATAGTTTTTCAAAACGTCAGTTTATTTATCTTATTTCTCAAGCAAAAGGATACTTTTGTGTAGCAGAATATCAGCAAAGGGTGGGGGGCTATTTTAGTGTGTTGATAAATCAACGTGCTTGTAGTCTACGTATCTATTCGATAGCTGTTCATCCTGATTTTCGTGGCAAAAAAGTGGGGCAATTACTAATAGATCAGATAGCTGCTATTGCCCAAAAACAAGGCTTAAAGAGAATTACTTTGGAGGTGAATGTTTCTAATTCCCCGGCTATTCATTTATATGAAAAAAATGGTTTTAAATGTACTTCCATAAAAGAGAACTATTATCATAACGGGACTTCTGCATATTATATGCAGAGGCCCACTATAGTTGAATAGATATTCTTCTCTGGAAATCCGGCATCTTCTTAATTCCTGTTTAAAAATATAGTGTAATACTCTCTTTTCTTTGTCAAATTGTTAACAAGGTCGATAGAATTATTAAACCTTGTTGTAAAATGCCCTGTAAAGGCTATGAAATTTGGAGAAATCAAGAAAAGCCGTACCTTTGCAATGTGTTTTTCATAGTATTAGATTTAAGGTTAACAAAAGATTGGCTGTCTGGGATAGATGGCCTTTTTTTATGTTTGCCCCGCATGGGGCGAACTGCTAATCTTCTCCAAGTAGATCGTAAGACGGTGCAAAGAACAGGGTCCCGGTAACCGCAGTACTAAAATCAAGCAAGCGGTCGGTGTTGCCTACAGGATTCCCGATAAACATACTTTCCAACATCTGGCGCGTAGTACTGAATGTACTTGCATATCCAATGAAATAAGTACCGTATTCTCCTTTTGAAGTATTGGCAAATGGCATATTGGCACGTACTATTTTTAAATCATCTCCAATATTTGTTACAGCATTATGTGCATTTGCAGGCTTTTCTTCATCCGACAATTCCACATCATTGAACTTTCTTCGTCCTATCACCTTTTCCTGCTCTTCTACCGGAAGCGCATTCCAAGCATTCATATCGTGAATATACTTCTGTACAAATACATAACTTCCACCCGCAAAATCCGGATCTTCTTCACCAACTACGGCAAAGTGATAAGGATTCTCGTCCACGGCTGGAGATTCTGTTCCATCTACGAAGCCAATGATTGCTTTACCATCCATATACCTGAAACCGTGAGTTTCATCAATAGCTTCGACAGCCCCCTTTAGTTTTTCATCGATGATAGAAGCAAATTCGTAACATAGCCCCATTTGCCGTGCCCGGATATGAAACAGTATATCACCGGGAGTGGATACAGCTGTATATTTACTTCCCCTTATTTCTTTGAAAGTTTCCAATTCTTTGGGTTTCCCCTTGCCAGGGAAAATACGATCCCATACATTAGCACTGAAACTTATCGTGCTACTGAACTGTGCATCGGGAAAGCGATTACGCATACTACGTATCAACGCTGAGAAATTGGCACATACATCTTTTACTTTGTCGACAGCATCAGGAGATTGATTTAATCCGTAAACGATGAAAATGGCATTTTCACCTTGTCTTTCGGTAACATCCTGTGGGGTGTTTCCTGCGAATGGATTTTGATGTGGATTCATACTTTTTCCTTTCATTAAATTTATACTTCAAAATATAACTTACCAAATGATGTTTTGTTCACACAAAAATAGTGGAATTCCTTCTTAGTATCTGTTGATGAATGTTTAAGCAACGTTAAATGGATGTCGCTTTTTTGTTCTTATTGTAGTAATAATAGTTCAAAAGGGTATAATTTATAGAAAAAACGTTTTCATAGAGTACAACTTGAAAGTTTTTGTGTTTACATTTGCAAGGTTGCTTATGTAACTATTCCGTAAAAATTAAGATTTGAAGCTTTGAACAAAAACTATTCAATAGGTGTTAAGCTCATAGCAGCGGAATGACAAGAACGCGACTTGTAGAGTTTAGAAAAAGAGAAATTATATAAAAAGATTGCTTATGTCACAAATTATCGGACATATCTCTCAGGTCATCGGACCGGTAGTAGACGTCTATTTTGAAGGTACGGATGCCGAACTGATGCTTCCAAGTATCCACGACGCACTGGAGATAAAAAGATCAAACGGAAAAACATTAATCGTAGAAGTGCAGCAACACATTGGCGAAAATACAGTGAGAACTGTAGCAATGGATAGTACGGACGGTTTACAAAGAGGTATGAAAGTGTATCCCACAGGTGGTCCTATTACCATGCCGGTGGGCGACCAGATTAAAGGTCGGTTGATGAATGTAGTAGGTGATTCCATCGATGGTATGAAAGAGTTAGACCGTGCCGGTGCTTATCCCATCCACCGTGATCCTCCTAAGTTTGAAGATTTGACTACCGTACAAGAGGTGCTCTATACAGGTATCAAGGTTATCGACTTGCTGGAACCTTACAGTAAGGGTGGTAAGATTGGCTTGTTCGGTGGTGCTGGTGTAGGTAAAACAGTGCTTATTCAGGAACTCATTAATAACATTGCTAAGAAACAACATGGTTTTTCTGTGTTTGCAGGAGTAGGAGAGCGTACCCGTGAAGGTAACGACTTGCTGCGTGAAATGATTGAATCCGGTGTTATCCGTTATGGTGAAGAGTTCAAGAAAAGTATGGAAGAAGGAAACTGGGATTTATCTAAGGTAGATTACAGTGAAGTGGAAAAATCACAGGTATCCTTGATATTCGGCCAGATGAACGAACCTCCCGGTGCGCGTCAATCAGTAGCATTGTCCGGGCTGACGGTAGCAGAATCTTTCCGTGACCAAGGTGCTGAAACTGGTGGTTCACGTGATATCCTGTTCTTTATCGATAATATTTTCCGTTTCACACAAGCAGGTTCCGAAGTATCCGCTTTGTTGGGACGTATGCCTTCGGCTGTAGGTTACCAACCGACGCTGGCTACTGAAATGGGTGCTATGCAGGAGCGTATTACTTCTACCCGAAATGGATCTATCACCTCTGTACAGGCTGTATATGTGCCTGCCGATGACTTGACTGACCCGGCACCTGCTACTACATTTACACACCTGGATGCCACGACGGTATTGAGTCGTAAAATTACTGAGTTAGGTATTTATCCTGCCGTTGATCCGCTGGAATCTACTTCACGTATCCTCGACCCGCATGTTGTGGGAGAAGAACATTATGAAGTGGCGCAACGGGTGAAACAAATTCTGCAACGTAACAAGGAATTACAGGATATTATTTCTATCCTTGGTATGGAAGAACTTTCGGATGCCGACCGTACATTGGTGAATCGTGCACGTCGCGTGCAACGTTTCTTATCTCAGCCTTTTGCCGTTGCCGAACAATTTACAGGTGTACCGGGAACGATGGTGCCCATAGAAGACACTATCAAAGGCTTTAAGATGATTCTGGATGGTGAGGTGGACTATCTACCCGAACCTGCTTTCTTGAATGTCGGTACGATTGAAGAAGCGATAGAGAAAGGTAAGAAATTGCTGGATCAGGTAAATAATTAAAAAATAAAAGAAGGAAAGAGGCTATGAAGAAGTTGTATTTGAACATAGTGTCTCCTGAAAAGGAAATTTATAATGGAGAAGTGGAAAGTGTAACGCTACCTGGCACAATAGGAACGTTTACCATCCTTCCGCAACATGCACCCATTGTGTCTTCGCTTCGTGAAGGTAAGGTGATGTATGTACCGACAGAAGGAGAAGAACAGACTCTTGACATAGAGGGTGGTTTCATTGAGTTAAGTGGTGGAGTGGTTTCTGCCTGCGTAGACTGACAATAGTCTTTTCATCCTTAATTCTTTTATTCTTAATTTTGAATAATACTATGAGTATCAGCTTGACAAAGCGCAATTTTTTATACCAGATCACCCTGTTGACATTAATAGCAGGATGGGTAGGCGCAGGGATTTTACATTATTTATTGCCTGGACATTATTTTGGAGGATATCCTTTCATTCCGGTATATTTCTTCTTGTTCGGGCTTTTTGAAATATCTATGTTTGATGCTTGCCGTAAGCATGCCCCGCAAAAGATGTTGCTGCTTTACATGGCGATGAAGGTGATGAAGATGTTGCTCTCTGTGATACTCTTGGTGGTGTACTGCTTTGCAGTGCGGGAAGAAGCTAAGTTATTCCTGCTGACATTCATCCTTTACTATATAGTCTATCTGATATATGAGACTTGGTTCTTTTTTACTTATGAAGTAGGAAAGAAACAGAAAAAAGAAAAGAAAAATGAAACAAATGCGTAATCTATTGACCGGAATATTCCTGATGCTGGGAATGCTGCTTACTACCCTGCCTGTTGTGGCACAGGGGATTGAAGCGGAACTTGACAGCGTAGCCAAACGGGATGATGTCACCTCTACCGAACAGAAAGAAAACACGGTGGATGTGAAAGAGATCGTCTTCGGGCACATTGGCGATGCTTACGAGTGGCATATTACCACATGGGGAAAAACGCACGTCACTATCCCATTACCTATTATTGTATATAGCTCGCAGACTGGTTGGCACGCTTTCCTCTCTTCACGGTTGGAAGAAAATGGAGGATCTTATGAAGGATTCTTCATAGCTCCGGCAGGTAGCAGGTACGAAGGTAAGTTGGTTGAGCATGATGCAACCGGAAACGAAATACGTCCCTGGGATATTTCTATCACAAAAGTGACACTGTCACTGTTGATTAACAGTGTATTGCTACTTGTCATTATTCTGGCCGTTGCCCAGTGGTATCGTAAACATCCGCAAGGTAGTGCGGCTCCGGGCGGCTTCATTGGATTTATGGAGATGTTTATCATGATGGTGAACGACGATATCATTAAGAGTTGTGTAGGGCCGAAGTATCGGAAGTTTGCTCCTTACCTGCTGACAGCGTTCTTCTTCATCTTTATAAATAATATCATGGGGTTGATTCCCATTTTCCCGGGTGGAGCTAATGTGACGGGTAATATTGCTATTACGATGGTTCTGGCACTTTTTACATTTGTTGCCGTCAACCTGTTCGGAACGAAAACCTATTGGAAAGATATTTTTTGGCCGGATGTGCCTTGGTGGTTGAAGGTTCCTGTACCGATGATGCCTTTTATTGAATTCTTCGGTATCTTCACCAAACCATTTGCCTTAATGATTCGTCTTTTTGCCAATATGCTGGCCGGACATATGGCAATGTTGGTGTTAACATGTCTGATCTTTATTTCCGCCAGTATGGGACCTGCGCTTAACGGTACGCTTACCGTGGCATCTGTGCTGTTCAATATCTTTATGAATGCATTGGAACTATTGGTGGCATTTATCCAGGCGTACGTATTCACTATGTTGTCTGCCGTATTTATCGGACTGGCTCAGGAGGAGCATAAAGAAGTAAAAGTGAAAGAAAACAATAATTAATAATAAACCATTTAAAAACAAAAGATTATGTTACTATCTGTATTATTGCAAGCTACTGCGGCTGCAGCCGGAATTAGTAAATTAGGTGCAGCAATCGGCGCCGGACTTGCCGTTATTGGCGCAGGTTTGGGTATTGGTAAAATTGGTGGTTCAGCTATGGAGGCTATTGCCCGTCAGCCGGAAGCATCGGGAGACATTCGTATGAACATGATTATCGCTGCTGCATTGATTGAAGGTGTTGCTCTGTTGGCAGTAGTTGTGTGTCTGTTAGTGTTCTTCTTATAATAGGCCTATACTTGCTTTTAATTTATAATTATTAATTTATAATTAAGATTATGTCATTGTTATTACCCGATAGTGGTCTGCTGTTCTGGATGCTTTTGTCGTTCGGTGTGGTGTTTGTGGTGTTGGCGAAGTATGGCTTTCCTGTCATTACTAAGATGGTAGAAGGCCGTAGAACCTACATAGACCAATCGCTGGAAGTGGCAAAAGAAGCTAATGCGCAACTTCAAAGACTAAAAGCTGAGAGCGAAGCATTGGTTGCTGCTGCCAACAAGGAGCAAGGACGCATCCTGCGGGAGGCGATGCACGAGCGTGACAAGATTATCGTCGAAGCACGCAAGCAGGCGGAAGTCGCCGCGCAGAAAGAGCTGGACGATGTAAAGAAGCAGATACAGCAAGAAAAGGAAGAGGCGATACGCGATATCCGTCGCCAGGTTGCCGTGCTTTCTGTGGATATTGCGGAGAAAGTAATCCGTAAGAATCTGGATGAAGAGCACGAACAAATGGAGATGATAGACCGGATGCTGGACGAAGTGCTGGCAGCCTCAAGAAGCAATTAAGTAGCGATAAGCGATTAGTGATGAATGATTGGCGAAATGTTGGTCATGAGTCGCTAATCACTAATAATTAAAGGAAATGGATATAGGAATTGTTTCGATGCGATATGCCAAAGCGTTGATAGAATACGCAAAAGGTACGGGGGCTGAAGACCGCGTATACCATGAATTGCGTATGCTGGAACGAAGCTTCCGTAAGCATCCTGATTTACGGGAGGCGTTGGATAACCCTATTTTGAAGATCAAGGAGAAATTTGCTCTGATTTGTACTGCTGCCGTAGGTAATGGAGAGGTGAGCCGGGAATTTTCCCGCTTCATGACACTTGTGTTGAGAAACCGCCGGGAGTATTATTTGCAGTACATCTGCCTGACTTATCTTGATCTATACAGGAAATTGAAGCATATCGGCGTAGGAAAGCTGATTACGTCTGTACCTGTGAGCCGGGAAGTTTGGGAGCGCATTCGAAATAGTGCTTCTACTTTGCTACATGCACAGATGGAGTTACAAACTGAAGTTGATCCTTCGATTGAAGGGGGCTTTATATTTGATATCAACGATTTCCGGCTGGATGCCAGCATCGCCACGCAACTAAAGAGAGTGAAACAACAGTTCATTGATAAGAACAGAAGAATAGTGTGATTTACGATTGGACGATTTACGATTTACGATTAGAGTTACTCTACATTGTAAGTAGTGAATCGGACTTAATGATGGTAATCTCAATCGTAAATTGTAAATAACTAAATCGTAAATAGAAACATGTCTGAAAATATAAAAGTAAGCGAAGTCTCCGATATTCTCCGTCACCAGTTAGAGGGAATTGATACCCGCGTGCAGTTGGATGAGATCGGTACGGTGCTGCAAGTCAGTGACGGTGTGGCACGTATCTACGGACTGCGTAATGCTGAAGCAAACGAACTGTTGGAGTTTGACAACGGTATCAAGGCGATTGTGATGAATCTGGAAGAGGACAACGTAGGAGCTGTTTTGCTGGGTCCTACAGATAAAATCAAAGAAGGCTACGTCGTAAAGCGTACCAAGCGAATTGCTTCCATTATGGTGGGAGAGGGTATGCTGGGACGTGTTATCGATCCCTTGGGAGCACCACTGGATGGTAAGGGACTCATTGGTGGAGAGCTGTGCGAAATGCCTTTGGAACGTAAAGCACCGGGCGTTATCTTTCGTCAGCCTGTGAACCAGCCGTTACAGACTGGACTAAAAGCTGTGGATGCCATGATACCTATCGGTCGTGGACAGCGTGAGTTAATTATCGGTGACCGTCAGACGGGAAAGACAGCTATTGCCGTCGATACGATCATCAACCAGCGTGCCAATTATGAGGCAGGTGATCCTGTATATTGTATTTATGTGGCCATTGGGCAGAAAGGTTCTACTGTAGCTACTATTGTGAATACCTTGCGTGAGAATGGTGCGATGGATTATACAATTGTGGTTGCCGCTACGGCAGGTGATCCTGCGGCATTGCAGTATTATGCTCCGTTTGCAGGTGCTGCCATTGGTGAATATTTCCGTGATACCGGTCGTCATGCACTGGTGGTTTATGATGACCTTTCCAAGCAGGCAGTAGCTTATCGTGAGGTATCACTGATTTTGCGTCGTCCTTCAGGGCGTGAAGCCTATCCGGGTGATATCTTCTATCTGCATTCCCGTTTGCTGGAACGTGCAGCACGTATTATCAATCAGGAAGAAGTGGCACGTGAAATGAATGATTTGCCGGAAAGTCTGAAAGGCAAAGTAAAAGGTGGTGGTTCGCTGACTGCACTGCCTATTATCGAGACACAGGCAGGAGACGTATCTGCATACATCCCAACGAATGTGATTTCTATCACTGACGGACAGATTTTCCTTGATACAGACTTGTTTAACCAAGGTAACCGTCCGGCCATCAATGTAGGTATCTCTGTGAGTCGTGTAGGTGGTAATGCTCAGATTAAGGCGATGAAGAAAGTGGCCGGTACATTGAAGATAGACCAGGCACAGTATCGCGAGCTGGAAGCATTTACGAAGTTCAGCGGTGATATGGACCCCGTTACTGCACTGACCATTGATAAGGGACAAAAGAATACCCGTTTATTGGTTCAGCCGCAATACAGTCCGATGCCGGTAGAAAAGCAGATTGCCATTCTGTATTGTGGTACACATGGCTTACTGCGTAATGTTCCGTTGGATAAAGTAACAGATTTCGAAAAGAGTTTCCTTGAAGCGCTTGAAATGAATCACCGCACTGATGTGCTCGATGTACTGAAGAGTGGTGTCATTGACGATGATGTCTGCAAGAAGATAGAGGAAACAGCAGATCTGATGTCGAAACAATACTTGGAGTAGTGATTAACGTTGAGTGACAAGTGATTAGTGGCATGCGTTCATTTGCCACTTATCACTAATCATTAATCACTTACCACTAAAAAAAATGCTATGGGTTCTTTAAAAGAAGTAAAAAACAGAATAAACTCCGTCAAGAGTACGCGTCAGATAACATCGGCGATGAAGATGGTGGCATCCGCTAAGTTGCACAAGGCACAGACACGGATTGAGAATATGCTGCCTTACCAACAGAAACTGAATGAAATTCTGACTAACTTCTTGTCTACAGATGCCACGTTTGAGTCACCTTATACCGAGGTACGTTCCGTAACACGGGTGGCGATTGTGGTTTTCTCATCCAACAGTTCGCTGTGCGGAGCTTTCAACGCGAATGTGGTAAAAAAGCTTGGAGAAACGCTGGAAGAATATAAATCACTTGGTAAAGAGAATATTCTGATATATCCTGTAGGAAAGAAAGTAGAGCAGGCAGTGAAAAAGTTGGGCTATACATCGCAGGGAAGTTATCAAGGGATGGCGGATAAACCATCATATATGCAAGCGTATGAACTTGCTGCATTGTTGATGCAAGAGTTTATGGAAAAGCAAATCGACCGTGTGGAACTGATTTATCATCACTTTAAATCAATGGGTTCGCAGATATTGATGCGTGAAGAATATCTTCCTATTGATTTGAGTAAGGTGGCAGCAACAGCTGCAACAGAAGGATCGGGAAAACGTGGTTTCCAGAATGATTATATTGTAGAACCATCTGTCGGACAGCTGATTGCTGATTTATTGCCGAAAGTGTTGAGTCAGAAACTATTTACTGTGCTTCAGGATTCTAATGCTTCTGAACATGCTGCGCGTACACTTGCCATGCAGACTGCAACAGATAATGCGAATGAACTGATACAGGATTTGACGAAGCAATATAACAAAAGCAGACAACAGGCAATTACAAATGAATTGCTGGATATTATAGCAGGAAGTCTGAAGTGATAAAGCTAAAAGCTACGAGCTACAAGTTACGAGCGGCTGCGCTATGTTCCGAAAGCCGCTCGTAACTTGTAGCTCGTAGCTTGTCACTCTTATAGCTTTTTCTTTTTTTTTGCAAAAAGATGTGCCAATGGAGGCTTTAGCTCTTTTATTTGTGCTACCTTTACACCTCCAACCAACATTGATGAAATAATGGAACAGAATCCTGAATTAGCATTAGCGTGGCAATTTATAGAAAATACAGGCACACATCTCTTTCTGACCGGTAAAGCAGGGACCGGAAAAACTACATTCCTGCGGCGGTTGAAGTCCGAAAGTCCAAAGCGTATGGTTGTTCTTGCCCCAACAGGTATTGCAGCTATCAATGCAGGCGGCGTAACCATTCACTCTTTCTTTCAGTTACCTTTTGCCCCTTACGTACCTGATACCTCATTCAGTGCGGATGGCAAAGCACAATATCGTTTCCGTTTCGGAAAAGATAAACTCAACATCATGCGTAGTATAGACCTGCTGGTGATTGATGAAATCAGTATGGTGCGTGCTGATCTTCTGGATGCGATAGACGATGTGCTGAGACGTTTTCGTGATCGCAGTAAACCCTTCGGTGGTGTGCAATTGCTGATGATTGGCGATTTGCAGCAGCTTGCCCCAGTGATAAAAGATGAAGAGTGGCAGATGCTGAACAGCTACTATGATACTCCTTATTTCTTTTCCAGTCGTGCACTGAGACAGTCTGAATATTGTACGCTTGAATTGAAAACAGTGTATCGTCAGAGTGATACTCACTTTCTGGATATGCTGAACCGTATTCGGGAGAACCGTTGTGATAAAACTTTGCTGGATGAATTGAACCGTAGGTACATTCCGAATTTCAACCCTTCGAAGGAGGAAGGATATATCCAGTTGACTACCCATAACTATCAGGCGCAACGCATCAATGAACATGAACTAGCACAATTACCCGGTCGTTCCTTCACCTTTCGTGCCCAGATAGATGGAAAGTTTCCTGAATATTCTTATCCCACAGATGAAGTGCTTGAACTGAAACGTGGTGCCCAAGTCATGTTTGTGAAGAATGATTCATCCGGTGAGCACCGTTATTACAATGGTATGATCGGTGAAGTGGTCAATGTCTCAGCTTTGGGTATAGAAGTACGCAGTAAAGGAAGTGAGGATGCTTTTATGCTGCAAGAAGAAGAATGGACGAATGCAAAATACGTGTTGGATGAAGAGACTAAGGAAATCACCGAAGATATAGAAGGAGTCTTCAAACAATTCCCTCTGAAGCTGGCATGGGCTATTACTATCCATAAAAGTCAGGGACTGACATTTGAACGTGCAATAATCGATGCCAGTGCTTCTTTTGCACACGGACAGACTTATGTAGCATTAAGTCGTTGTAAAACATTGGAAGGGTTGGTATTGAGCGCTCCACTGTCGGCAAGAGCGGTCATCAGTGACAGTGCTGTAGATACTTTTACGGAAGATGCGCGTAGAAACGAACCTGATGAAACGCGTTATAGGAGATTGCAACAAGCATACTTTCTGGAATTGCTATCGGGATTGTTTGATTTCTTACCGTTAGAGTTGGCATTGAAGCGTTTTGTGAGATTGGTGGATGAACACTTGTATAAGCTCTACCCCAAACTATTGACTGAATATAAATCAGAAACGGAACGTTTTCATGAGAAGGTAACGAAAGTTGCCCAGAAGTTCAGCCTTCAATACACACGCCTGGTTGATGGTGCCGAAGATTATGCAACGGATAAAAGCTTGCAGGAACGTATTCATTTGGGGGCGGAATATTTTAAAGAACAGTTAGAACCTTTGGATGCTATCAGGAGTAGTACCATTGTGGAAACAGATAATAAAGAACTAAAGAAACAGTTGAAGACTGCCAGTGAGGAATTGGATGATCTACTTCTGTTAAAAGTTGACTTGTTGGAATTTGTTATCAGTAAAGGCTTTCATGTAGGAGAATATCTGAAACAAAAGGCGGTACTTTCCATTGACGATACGGCATCGACTAAAGGCAAAGGGGAAAAGCGTTCCGGTAATTCTACCGAAAGAAGAAAACGGAAAGGCGGAACCGAAGAAAGTGGAAATACCCCTGCACGGAAAAAAACGGCAGCAGTGGAAGTTCCTTCGGATATTCTGCATCCCGAATTATACAGGCGTCTGGTAGCATGGCGTAATGCGGAAGCGTCTCAATTAGGATTACCGGTATATACCGTAATCCAACAGAAAGCTATTTTAGGTATCACCAATTTATTACCGGAAGATAAATCCGCTCTTCTCCGAATCCCTTATTTTGGTAAAAAAGGAGTGGAAAAGTATGGGGATGAATTGCTGGAGATGGTGCGGGTGTATAAAAAGGAGAGTGGAATTGCAGAAACGTTGTTTAGTGATTAGTGGCACTCACCACTAATCACTTATTTAAAGATTGAACATTAGTTTTATTCCTTCTTCCAGAGTATGTGGTTGGTATCCCAGTTCTCTGCGTGCTTTTTCAATGCTTAATCCGCTGAAACGGGGACGGGGAGTTGTTTCTCCCATTTGCTTGGTAGTGACTGGCAGAATTAATGAATAATCCAGATTCAAAGTATCTGCTACGCGATAAGCAATATCGGCTATAGTCAGACATTCCGAGCCACAGATGTGATAAATGCCATTATTGGGATGATTTATCAGTTTCTCTATTCCTTGAGAAACATCGCCTACATAGGTTGGCGTGCGCCACTGGTCGGAAACCACCCGTATTTCTTCATTATTTCTTAAACGATTGGCTACCAATTGCAGAATATTCCCGTGTTGCCCCGGCAAGGCGGCACCATAGACCACTACCACACGTGCGATGGCATAATTGCTACAGAGTTCAGCTACCCGTTTTTCACCTTTCAGTTTGGTTGCCCCATAATAGTTGACGGGGTCAGGAGTATCTTCTTCTGTATAAAGCTGCCCTGTATCTCCATTAAATACAAAGTCAGTAGATAGATGTATAAAGCGTGCAGCGGATGCTTCGCATCGGAATGCCAATTGTCCCACAGCATTGACATTGATACTGTCTGCCTCCTCACGGTGTGCTTCGCAATAATCAGGAACGGATAATGCGGACGTGTTGATCACTATATTCGGGCGTACTTCCCGGAACAATGCGCTTTGTTCCCCCATCTGGCAGATGTCTGCACTGATGAAACGATAATTCCCGGAATCGGGAGCAATGTCGTCATGCAGAGAACAACCTGTTACTATGTACTCGTCATTGCGTGACAAATCATTCAAGATCCGGCGTCCTGTGAAGCCATTGGCACCTATTACCAATACTTTTTTCTTCATATTCATATTATTTCAGTATATAATCCCTTGACTGTAGTCTTTTTTAGTAAGGTCCATTCCTTCCTTGTTGTACTTCGATTCTAATTCCGAATGATCCGTTTGCCGACTTCAGTTCGAAAGCGCCTTTGAAGTTATTCCGTTCCCACGGCAGGGCAGAAGGATTAGGGACTTTCCGTCCGTCCTTGTCATACTCTCCATAAGTATTGATGCGCATTCCATTCTTCAACCGGAAACTTCCCATTTGCAGGTTTTGGGGAGATGATCCGAAACCTGTCAGTCCGAAAGGGTTCATACTGTATATGGTGGAGCTACCTAAACTGAATAAGTGTGAGTAGCCTTGTGAGTAGGTCACATTCGGGTCCAAGCGAAACAGAAAACTATAATCTTTGCTGGCATCGGGAATGTCTAAAGTCATTTTGGGCATTTGGGGAGCTGCCATTTTCATCAGGTTCATATCCAAAAGGAATCCATCAAAATTCTTTGTTGCCGGCATATTCATACTGCGAACACTGTCAGCGGGTACTTCATTCTGGGCATTTACCCTAAAAGAAAGAAGACAGAAAAGTATGATTAGTCCTATATATTTCATCACTTAATGGTCTTTATTTAATGGCGAATATAAGAAATAAGTATGAATTATGGAAATATATAGCATTTATTAAAATAAAACTTGTATATTATATGCTTATATTTGAGTATTGTTATTATCTTTGGAGCGTAAATAATTGAATTGGTTTTATAAGCAATCTATTTGTTCCTCTCTAACCGGTAAATGAACGGGCTGTATCTCGTGTGGAAATGCAGCCCGTTTTCTATTTCTTTTTTCTATTGAGATGAATCACCGGAGCAAGTATCCATCCACGAAAAGTTGGGATAATAAGTCGGAAGAGTGATGTATAAGTCCGTGCTATCCGTGCTGAGAGAAGTCTTTACCGACATATCCCGATTAGGAGCAGCAGTTGTTCCGGGTGGAGGAGACAACGGCTCTTTTCCCATTTCCGTGGGAAAACGATTCAATAATGTGCTGTCCTTTGTTTGCTCGTTTTGTGCAGCAACGCGAAAGGAAACAGTGAGAAGGAACAGAATGATGAATAGTTTTTTCATAAGTCGTTATGTGTTAACGGAAGTTTCAGTTGATGATAAGTTTGTATCCGATACCTCGGACATTGACAATGCGGATACGTTCGTCCTTGGAAAGTTTATGTCGTAATTTAGTGATGAACACGTGCAGGCTGCGCGAATTGAAGAAGCTGTCGTCCCCCCAAAGATCAAGCAGGATATTCTGGGTATTCACTACCTGATTACGGTTTTCGCACAGGCGTTTCAGAATTTCGGCCTCGCGGTGGGAGAGTTCCTGCTCTATTCCGGTATGGGACAATATCTGTGTGACAGAGTTGAAATGGTAATCGCCTATTTCGAAACAGGTCTCTTCCTTCTTTGGTTCCTCTCTGAATGTAAATGCTTTGCCCACCAGCGCTTTAATGCGTACGATAAGTTCCTGCATGCCGAAAGGCTTTTTCAGATAGTCGTTGGCCCCGAGTTCAAAGCCTTCTACCACATCATTGATAGAAGAACGAGCAGTGAGAAAAAGTACCGGAGTTCGTTTGTCGGTTTGACGGATGTGGCGTACCATTTCAAAACCATCCATACGAGGCATCATAACATCTGCTACCAGTACATCAGGGCGTAAGTCGAAGAACATACGCAGACCTTCCTCGCCATCGGCAGCAGTATGGATGATGAAGTTCTGGCCTTCCAGCGTATCTTTGATAATCATGGCGAGGGTTTGTTCATCCTCAACCAGCAGTACCTTGATTTTGTCCATATCTTGATTCATTTTCATAATAAGCAATATTATTCAGATTCTTATTGTAAAAGTACTTCCTTTTCCCGCTTCACTTCGTACGGTTACCATGCCACCGTGCTTTTCTACCATTGTCTTTACATAGAAAAGCCCCAGTCCGTAGCCTTTGGTATTGTGGATATTTCCTGTCGGAACCCGGTAGAATTTATCGAAAATGTGAGGCTGTTTATCCGTAGGGATACCAATACCGTGGTCTGTAACTGAGATTTCCACTTGTTCCGTTTCCTTTTTCCGGCAACAGATCATTATGTCGGCTTTATCCGGAGAGTATTTGATGGCATTATCTATCAGGTTACTCAGAATGTTACTGAAGTGTGTACGGTCGGCAATGATTGTCAGGTCTTCCGGTGCAATGTCGAGATTGATTTCTACAGGCTTGCCCGCTTTCAGTTTATGCTGTTCGATGAGTGTCGGGAACAAATCGTGCAAGCTAAGGGTCTCCGGATGCAGACGGAAGGTTTTACGGCGTTCCATACTCATAGAGAGAATTTGTTCCACCAGTCCGCTTAATCGCTGTAACTGTTCCTGGCAGATACCCAGATACTTATCCCGTTGTTGCTTGTCTTCTGCCAGATTGAAATTAAGCAAAGCATCGTTGGCGGCATACGCCACGGCAATAGGTGTTTTCAACTCGTGGGTGATGTTGTTGGTAAAGTCGCTCTTCATCTCTTCCAGTGTTTTCTGCCGCAAAATGGTGCGGATAAGAAACCAGAAGGAGAAACCTAATATAATAAGAATAACGAATGATGTGGTAAGGATACCGCTCATCTGTCGCAATACAATCTTATAAATAGGTTCTATTGTGAGGCGGTAACTTTGATTGGAGTGAATGTCGAAAGCATAATTATATTGTTTTGCTTTTTCACTGGGCATGTATCCGGGAGTTCCGACAATGGCAAGCGTATCAGTGTAAACTAGCGTTGAGTCCGGATCGGCACCGGAATGAAGACGCTCCAATCGGTAGGGAAGTTTAAGCCCCCGTTCTTGCAGATAGGCATTCAGCAGACTGTCATAAACGGCTATATCAGGTTCTATAAAAATATCCAGTCCCGAGTGCATTCCACGCTGGATGAAAGTGGCAAGTTCCACCATACTGCTTTGATCGCGCAACATCATGTCTATTCCACCTTCGGCTCTTAAAGAAGCTTGAGGTTCATCCTCATTAATCACTGTATCTTCCAGGACCTCTTTTACTGAATCTTTTTCTGCCCAGACTGAAATGTTTGTGCCTTCCTGTCCCCGTGTGAAAAGGATATCTCTTGTCGAGTCATTCGGGTAACTCACTGAGACGCTATCATACTTCATAGGGATACCGTCTTTTAAAAGTGAAAGACTTCCGGCACTGTCTGTTTGGTTAACAGTTGTACTGCTGCGGACAAATGACTTTCCGGAATCGGAATTGTACCCTGCTGAAACCTCTACGGAACCGTGGGCTTTATTTTCTTTTTGCATTGCCTTTACACGAAGCATCATCTCATTATAGTCGCTCATGCGCATGGCTTCTACGATGCTTTGTTCCAGTTCGTGCTTCATCGTTTTGTATAGTCCCGTGATCCAGTATGCCTGGTAAATAAAGATACCCAGCAGAGAGATTATGACTAATATGGCAATAGGTTTGAATGGCAGTTTCATGTAGCTCTTGTATTTATATGGACAAAGATAGGAAAGATAACCGGTACATGTATGGACGGTAAGACTAAATAACACTTCAGATAACACTAGATAAGACTACGTAAGTTCCGGATAACACAAAGTCCGGAAGATTTCACCGTACTTTGCAGTGCAAGAGCTTAAGGGGTGATTCGGTTTTGCACAAGGCATCTTTTGCAAAAGGTATAGGGAGAATCTTGTGCAGTCCCTTGCATAATTGTGTGTCAACCTTGGTCAACCGGCCTGTCAACTAAGGTTAATGGATCTGTCAACCAAGCTTAATCGACCTGTCAACCAAGGTTGACACACAATCATCTCTAAGTCTGAACACATTTATGTCGTATCTAAAACAAATGAACATGAAGTCTTATTACTATCTTTCCCTGATGCTATGTGCATTGAGTGCAGGAGTTTCCGCTCAGGAAATAACAAAGAGTACGGATGTAGAGAGCGAACGGACGCTCAGTGCGGACAGTATTATAACACAAGACAAGCAGCTGGACAGTCTTTACCAATCTCTTCCTGAAGTAATGATTACCGGACAACGTCCCATCGTGAAAGCGGAGCAAGGTAAACTGGTGTACGATCTTCCGCGTCTTATCGGTAATCTACCCGTAGATAATGCTTATGACGCTGTGAAGGAATTGCCGGGCGTAACCGAGATGAATGGCGGGTTGATGTTGGCAGGGCAGGGGGTAACTGTAATATTGGATGGCAAAGTTACCACCATGAGTACCGAACAGCTTTATTCTTTATTGAAAAGCATCCCGTCCAGTCGCATTGAGAAGGCGGAAGTGATGTACAATGCTCCGGCACGCTATCAGGTGCGGGGTGCACTCATCAATATCACACTGAAACAAAGCACCGGAGGCCCGTCTTCCTGGCAGGGAGAGCTTTATGGCAAATATAATCAGAAACATTACGAGGGCTTCAACGAACGTGCCAGCCTGATCTATAACGGAAATAAATTCTCAGCAGATTTTCTTTACTCACACAACCACGGACGGGGATATTCTTTAACCGATAAAGAAGCTATGCACTCTCTGGCGGACGGCTCGGTTCATCACATCACAACCGATGAGATGGGCCGAAGCCGTTCACATACTCATAGTTTCCGGGTAGGAACGGATTATAATATTGCCAAGGACCATCAGCTGAGCTTTGTTTATAATGGAAGTTATTCGACTCATCATAGCCTGATGGATATTTACGGTACGCAGCAGTCCAATACCCGTAGCAACAGTACCGATTGGCTGCACAACGGGCGTCTGGATTACCGTACACCTTTCGGATTGAAAGCCGGTGCTGAACTGACTTATTACCGTTCTCCGTCCGATCAGTTATTGCATAGCAGCATGCAAGATGAAGAGCTTGCCTTTTATACCGAAGACTGTCAGCGCATCAATCGCTGGAAATTTTTCCTTGCCCAAGAGCATAATCTGGGTCGTGGATGGGGATTGAATTATGGTGCCGTTTATACGACCAGTATCGACCACAGTTATCAATATTATTATGATACGGAGAAGGATGCGGGAACAAAGACAGGTGTGAGTACAGGTATTCCCGATAATATGCAATCCCGCCGTCGCGAACAAACTTTGAACTTCTATGCGGGTTTCAATAAAAGTTTCGGTGATAAACTTTCCCTGGACGCTTCGCTTGCCGTGGAACATTACAAGACACCGGTATGGAATCAGTGGGATTGGTATCCTACCATTAACCTGAGTTATATGCCTGCCCCCGGCTATGTCTGGCAATTGGCTTTGAGCAGCGATAAGGACTATCCTGATTATTGGGCGGTACAGGACGCTATCTCTTATCTGGGCGGTGGATATTCTGAAATACATGGGAACCCGTTCCTGAAACCGGCTCAGGAATATCAACTTCAGTTGACACATATTTTGAAGAGTAAATACATCTTTAGCGCATGGTTTGCCCATACGAAAGATTATTCTACCCAGACTCTTTATCAATCTTCTGAACGTCTGGTGGAAATTTATAAACATTTGAATTTTAATTACCAACAACAGGCAGGAGTACAGGCTTCTATACCTTTTGATATAAAGAAATGGTTGAATTCTCGTTTAACTTTGATTGGTGTGTGGCATCATGAGAAGGATGATGATTTTTGGGATATTCCTTTTAACCGGAATATTTGTTATGGTATTGCCGTACTGACAAATACTTTCACTCTCTCTAAGAAGCCTGATCTGAAACTGACACTGACGGGAATGGCTCGTAGTAAAGCGACTCAGGGAATTTATGATTTACCGTCTTCAGGGTATGTAAATGCTGCTTTGCGGTATGGCTTTGCCAAAGGAAAGGCTATTCTGAATCTTTATTGCAATGACATTTTTGAGACGGGACAGATAAAACCACGTATCCGCTTTGGTACACAGAACGTGACGAATGATTATGCTTGTTTCAGGGAAATCGGGGTGTCGTTTACGTATAAATTCGGAGGATACAGGGAGAAGAAGAGGGAGGAAGTGGATACGTCGAGGTTTAAATAGTGACGAGCTACAAGCTACCAGTGACAAGTACCTTTCAGTGTGATAGCTGGGCGAATAATTATTCGCTTACGAGTACAGCGCAGCAATTCGTTACTGGTAGCTCGTAGCAAATTTTAACGTATGTATTGTCCTTCCTTGTGATTGTTTGTTATATACTTAACCAGAATACGTTCGTCTTGTTTAATGAAAAAGATATACCATGTTGTACGGGGTGACTTGCTTCTTTTGAAAAAAGTGTATTGCATATTTTCTCCGTAACGGGAAAAATGGCTTTCGGCTGAAGGGCTGAGGTGGTAATGAACTGCTGTTGGAAGTTCCTCTAAAAAAATCTGAAACAGAAGGGTGTATAAGGATTTTAGTTGCGAGCATACATTTCTTTTAATTTGCGTTTACACTGCATGCGGAAATCCTCAACGGTTAGTCCCTGTTCCCATTCCTGCTCAAATTTATCTTTTTGTGCAATAATATCTCCGTAGATACCTAACGGTTCGGAAGCGTTCGTTTGTTGCACCGGAATATCAGAAGATTTTTTGGTCTCTTTCTTTCCCATATCTATCGTTTTTAATAATCGTTTCAATGATAGTACAAATGTAGCATGTTTGCTTTATCTTTCAATGATTTGCTGCCATTTAAATGAAGAACTTATTTTTTTATGATTACTAAAAAACATTCCGCATACTATAAAAATCAGAATCTTTTGTCCCTTCCTCCTCTATATTTCTTAATTTTGTCGGAACAAAATGAAGTATCAACCTTCCGCACACTCAATCTCAAAATGACACTGCGGAACCTAAATTATCGTATTATGATTAACAGATTCGTCTTGAACGAAGTATCCTACTTCGGACCGGGTGCCCGCGAAGTGCTCCCACAGGAAATTAAACGTCTCGGCTTGAAAAAAGCCTTTGTATCTACCGACAAAGATCTGATTAAATTTGGTGTAGCCGACAAGGTGCTTTCCGTACTGGATAAGGCAGGCATACCCTATGTTGTATTCAGCGATATTAAACCAAATCCTACGGTTAGTAATGTAAATGCAGGTGTGAAAGCGTTTGCAGAATCCGGTGCCGATTTTATTCTGGCTATTGGTGGTGGTTCTTCCATCGATACATCAAAAGCTATCGGCATTATCACTAATAATCCGGAATTCAGTGATGTGGTTTCTCTGGAAGGAGTGGCGCCGACTCAGAAGAAATCCGTGCCTATCATTGCTCTGCCTACTACAGCGGGAACGGCTGCCGAAGTAACTATCAACTACGTGATTACCGACGAAGTGAATGAAAAGAAGATGGTATGTGTAGATCCGAATGATATTCCTGCCATCGCCATTGTAGATGCCGAATTGATGTACACTTTGCCTAAAGGGCTGACTGCTTCTACGGGACTGGATGCATTGACACATGCTATTGAAGGTCTGATTACTAAGGGAGCTTGGGAAATGAGCGATATGTTTGAAATTAAAGCTATCGAAATGATTACCCGTTATCTGGAAACGGCTGTGTTTGAGCCAACAAATGCAGAAGCGCGTAATGGTATGGCGGTAGCACAATATATTGCAGGTATGGCTTTCTCTAATGTAGGTTTGGGCGTTGTTCATGGCATGGCACATCCGTTGGGTGCTATTTTCGATATACCTCATGGTGTGGCTAATGCGTTGTTGCTGCCTATCATTATGGAATTCAATGCTCCTGCTGCGCTTGATAAGTATGTGGAAATTGCTAAGGCGATGACAGTATATAAAGAAGGAATGAGCCAGGAAGAGGCTGCACGTGCTGCCGTGGATGCGGTGAGAGCACTGTCAGTAAGAGTAGGTATTCCGCAACACCTTTCTGAATTGGGTATCAAGGAAAGCGATCTCGATAAATTGGCTACGGCTGCTATTGCCGATGTTTGTACACCGGGTAATCCTCGCGAGGTGACGAAGGAGATTATTCTGGATTTATACAAGAAAGCGTTGTAGAGTGATTAGGAATTAATCATTTATGCGAATCAGTAGTTGAATTAACGTCTTTAGGACGGGTTATGAATTAAATGCTAATTCCAATATTAAGTAAATTGAGATAGTATTTCATCATTTTATTTATTACTTTTCCTTATAAAGGGTAACTCCTGATTCGCATCATTTATTAAACTATCGGGAACAGAAGTGTGAACATACTTCCTTCTCCCACTTTTGATTGTACTGTAATGCTGCCATGATGCTGGTGCATGATTTGGCGGGAGATGGTTAACCCGATACCTGAACCGGTAGGTTTTGTGGTGAAGAATGGAATGAAAATACGTTCCTGAACTTCCGGATCGATACCGGTTCCATTATCAGTAACACGCAGGAAAAGGTAATCTCCTGGGGTGATGCCCGCGGAAAGAGTGATTTGTGTCGCTTCGTTTTCGCGGGCATTCCGTATCAGGTTGATAAGTACTTGTTCTACTTGCTCTTTATCTGCAATCAAGCGCAACGGAATGTTGGGAAGAGAGAGGTGTAGATCATTTGTATCATTTTGCATTAACTGAACAACTTCTTTCAGTAATTCTCCGGCATTATAAAGTTTCAATAAAGGGTGGGGCAGATGCGATACTTCCCGGTAGCTATTCATAAAGCGTACCAGCCCGTTCCCTCTGCGACCAATGGTTTGCAGCATCTGCCTGATTTCCGTTTTGGTATCTTCGTCACCTTCCAGGTTGTCGGCATATTTGGTAAGAAGCTCTGTCAGCGAAATAATGGGAGTGATGGAATTCATAATTTCATGTGTCAGCACACGGATTAGCTTTTGCCAGGCTTCCGTTTCACGGTTATCCAAGGCGGAATGGATATTTTTCATTCCCGCAATCAAAAGCTTCCTGCCCTGGATAATAAATTCCATACTGGAAAGGGCGAATTGTACGGTCTCTTTTTCCTGTTTGATTTGCCATACAGACAAATCGCCAGCTTTCAGTGTACGTAACTTTGCCGGGAGCTCCGGATGAAAATCTATAAGATCATTTACCGTATGCGGACGATTGATATGTATCAGGCGTTTGGTCGCATCATTGATCCACTCTATTTGACCGTCGGGCGTATAAACAAGGATGGCCATATCTATATGATTGGCAAGAGCCTGGAAATACTGCAATTCGCTTTCCTTCTTTTGTAGATTGCTCCGATAATATTCAAGAGCATCCTGCATCTCGGTCAGCAATTCTTCGGGAAGGGGTGGTGTGGCATTCGGATTGGAAGTAGGAGAAGACAGGAACTCAGAGTAGCGCACAGACCAGATAAACTGAGCCATGGCGCGGGCTGAGCGTAAGATATACCTATATATGGCATAAGCAACGAATGCTGTGAGGCAGAGCGCCACGAACAGGCTATAATAAAACCCATGCACAGCCAGCCAGGCCGTAATGAGGCAGCATATCAGTAATGCGACAGTGAGCCAAAGTGGCGTTCTTACCCAAGTTTGTCTTTTCATAATCTGAACTTTTCAATCCTTCTATAAAGTGAAGTTCTTGTGATTCCCAGCATTTCTGCCGCCAATGTAATATTACCACCACACATTCTCATTACCTCATTGATTGCATCCTTTTCCATTCGTTCCAGATTATACTTATCTTTCTCAGAAACAGTATTGGAAGATCGGGGGCTGCGTAACATGAAATCATCCGGAGTCAGCATGGTTCCGGTGGAGAGGATGACGGCACGTTCGATGGCATGTTCCAGTTCGCGCACATTGCCCGGCCAGCGGTAAAGTTGCAGCATCTTTCGTGCTTCTCTGGAAATTCCCCGAAGTTCTTTCTTATACTTCTTCCGATAGCGTTGCAGGAAGAAATCAGCCAAGAGGAACAAGTCATTTCCGCGTTCCCGCAGAGGCGGAATACGGATTTCAATCGTATTGATGCGATACAATAAATCCTGACGGAATTGTCCGTTGTCGATAGCGGTATATAAATCCGTATTCGTGGCGCAAATCAACCTTACATCTACAGGATATGAAGTTGTAGAGCCGAGCCGTGAACTCTTTCTCTGTTCAATGACTGAAAGCAACTTCGCTTGGAGTGGAAGACTCAGGTTACCGATTTCATTCAAGAACAACGTTCCGCCTGAAGCCACTTCCACACGTCCCGGCTTATTCTTGCGGGCGTCGGTAAATGCACCCTTTTCATATCCGAACAATTCGCTTTCGAACAATGTGTCCGGAATACTTCCTAAATCGATAGGTACGTATATCTCATTCTTGCGGGGGGACTGTTCGTACACGTAGCGGGCAATCAAGTCTTTTCCCGTTCCGTTTTCTCCCAGGAGCAAAAGGTTCGCATCTGTTTCGGAGAACTTTCTGATCGTTTGAAAAATAGTTTGCATGGCGGCAGATTCACCGATGACGCGCGCTGGCTCAGGGGGAAGAGTCAAAGCTTCTGTTTGTTTTTTCAAAGTCTCCTTCTGTTGTTTCAGGGTTTCTACTTCCGTCCGGCTGAAACTGAGTTGCAGTGCGGAGGAGACGGTGGCTATCAGTTTCTCGTTTTGCCAGGGCTTGGGAATAAAATCTGTGGCACCTTGTTTTATAGCTTGTACAGCCTTCTCTGTATCTGCATAGGCTGTGATAAAGATAACGACTGCTTTTGCATCCAGCTTTAGTATCTCTTCCAACCAATGAAATCCTTCTTTGCCACTGACAGCATCCTGACGGAAATTCATGTCGAGCAAGATAACATCGAAACGGGTTCGTGAAATGATAGGTAACAGTTCTCTTGGGTCATTTAGAGTGATTATGCTTTCTGCAATAGGGCGCAGCAGCATTTTCAGGGTGAAGAGGATGTCTTCATTATCATCTACGATTAAGATTTTACCTCGTTTCATCATAATTCGAAAGGATTGGTTTGACTTGTTGGTGAAGATTGGTACGCATACCCATTGCAAAGATATAGAAAGTTTTCGAGATAGTAGTGTACGAAAGCGTGCATTCGGTGTACGATATCGTGCAATTTTGCGTAGAAAGTATTTAGATAAATCTTTGTATATTAACTATCTAACCATTTGGTATGGTTGTTGCCATCTATATTTAAAGTAAACGAATACGAAAAACATATGCTACACAAAAAACTGATTTATATTGTATTAATTGTTTCTTTTATAGCTTGTAGCTCTAAGAATCCGGGTATGAATAAGGATGAAATTATCCGGACTTTGGACGAGCAAGCCATGCAACATGAAACCGCCGTGAAGGCGGCTTCTGCTGCAATGCCGGAAGTTACGGAAGATTATACACCTCCTGCCGGAATAAAATATCGGGCTAAAATAGAAACTGTTGGAGTGAAAACCCTTAATGTACAGGCTGCGTTGAAGAATGTACGTTCTATGAAAGTTAGTGAGCTCGGTACACTTCGTATCCACCGTACAGGAGCATTGGTACCAATGGGCGGTAGTTTGATATCAGTGGACGAGGGTTACTTATTGAATAGTTATCAAGGAATTTACTTGTTGGATAAGGACTTTAAGCTTATCAAGCAGTTGTTCAAAAATGATGTTGAATTTCAACGCAATGGGAAAAGATTCTTTTTTCAATTGAACGCCCTGTTGCAGAGTGTCTATTATAATGCAACTCACAAGCAAGTTCAGGGGGCGTATACAGCATATAAGCATGAGAGGAATAGTTCCCGGACTTTTCTGGCCTTTCTTCCCTGGGATGTTTTAACAGCTGCCACAGAGCCTTTGATAGAGAAGGATATAACAAACAGTGTCCCTCTACAGGGGAATCTGGGTCATAGGGTTTTGTTTAAGTTTACGACGGAGGGTTTCATGCGTGGCATACCTTACTCCAGTCGTTTTTACACCAATGAACTAAAAGGAGATACCTTGTGCTATTTTGATCCTACCCATTTGCCTGACTATGCCCCTTCGGGAAGATCCGGTTCGGTACGGAGCGGAGAACCATGGAATATTTATGATTATCAAGGCAAAACGCGGATACGCCTGGCTTATGATAATACGCTTTACCAATTGGAAAACGCTTCCACGCTGAAGGCTATTTATCGATTGGATTTTGGCTCTTTGCAGCGTGCCGTGGGACAGAAGGTTATAGGTGGCAGTAATGTGGATGATTTTTATTTTGTAGATCAGTGGTTGGAGACGGATCGCTACCTGTTTATCAGGCTTACGAAAGGATACGATTCGCCTAACGCACGAAAAGCGAAATCGGTTTCTCTTTATTCGCTGATATATGATAAAACATCCGGAAACTTCTTTTCCCTGCCTCATGAAGCTGATAAGGTAGAACTCGATTTTCCGTGTTTCCCAGCCGATGGCGAGCAGAATGTGTCGTTCTATCCCAAAGGAGCAGTAGGAAATATACTTTTCACCTGTCTCGATGCAATGAATATGAAAGACAAATATCCGGATGCTCTGAAAGGGCAGGACGTGCCGGATGATGAATTAATAGTGTTAACCATAGAATAATTAAAATAGGAGAATAACAGATGATAAAGCATTATGTGAAAGTTGCGCTTCGGCTTATAAAGCGGAGTTTCTTGTTTTCTTCCATCAATATGCTGGGTTTTGTATTCGGCATGGCGGCGGCGTTCCTCATCTACCTTTGGGTAGTAGACGAACTGACGTATGATGACTGCTTTCCCGAGGTGAATCGCGTTTACCGGACTATTGAGGTGAAACGGGAGCCGAGTGGGGAAATAAAGGAGTCTCCTTCGACGATACGTTCGCTTACTAAAGTCTTTCGTGAAGACTTTCCACAAGTAGAGGAAGCTACAGCTATTAAGTATGGAGAGTTGCATACATTTGAGACGGAAAGTCATAAAAAAATCAGCGGACATGGGCTATATGTTGATTCTGCATTTTTTCGAATATTTCCTTTTCCGGTGTTGGAAGGAAATCCGGAGTATATAAGTAATAATCCTGATAATGTCGTTTTGTCGGAATCGACGGCACGGAAAATGTTTGGTAAGAAACCGGCAGTAGGACAGAAATTAACTTATAGCGGATATGGAAGAGAAAGAATCTATAATGTAGTTGCAGTGGTGAAGATACCTTCAAAGAGCCATATCCGGTTTGATATTGTTTATCCGATGGAGGCTTATGGCATGGGGATGATGGGCCATAATTGGGATCATTTTCGTGAGAGTATCCATGTATATGTAAAGATGAAGGCTGGTGACGAAGGAAAAATGTATCAGCAGGAATTGAAAAGCATGAGTCGGGCGCTTAGTAAGTTTGGGGAAAAGCGAACTTTGTTGCGTTTTCAATCAGTCAAAGATATTCATCTGCATACTACTTTTCCCGATCCTTGCGTAAAGAATCATGGTAACATGGCCACTATTTATCTGTTTACAGCTCTGGCTATATTAGTTATCTTTATGGGAGCCTTCAACTTTACAACACTTTCTACGGCACGGGCTTCCCTGCGTTATAAAGAAATAGGGGTACGCAAAATAACAGGCGCCAAGCGAAAGACTCTGATCTCACAGTTTCTTTCGGAAAGTCTGGTACAGGCATTTATATCTCTGATATTGGCTTTAGCTTTGACAGAATTGATGTTGCCGTTATTCAATAAGTTCATGGATACGGAAATCTCACTGCGGCTGAGTTGGGCTGTCTTCTTTTATATATTGTTCGGCATAGTGGGAATAGGCTGTCTGGCAGGAAGTTATCCGGCTTTTTATCTTTCTTCCATCAATCCATTACTTGCTTTTAAAGGTGGACAGAAAACAGGAAAGAAAGGAGGACTTATCAAAGGATTGGTGTGCATACAGTTTTTTATAGCTCTTACGCTGATGTTGCTGACTGCTATCGTCTTTAAACAGCTCCACTATATGCAAAACAAAGATTTGGGACTTGACAAGGAAAATGTGGTATCCGTCTATACCAGTTTGTGGTATAATGTGGCTGGATTCAAGCAAGAATTACTGAGAAATCCAAATGTGAAAAGTATATCTATGGGAGCACCTATCGAGAGCCTTGGAGAAGGTGAAGCCCATGGAGACGGTAGCCTATTCCGTTGGACAAATATAGACGGGCAGGAAGAATCACTAAAAATGGTAATAGTATTTGCCGATGGGGATTTTAGTAAGACATTTGGTTTGGAGTTGATAAAAGGGAAATTGCTGGAATCTGATTTTGGAAAATACTGGGGAGACAGGAATCCCGGTATTGTAATTAATGAGGCTGCCTGGAAGGGTATGAAGGTAGCTGATCCTATCGGTATGGAGTTACAAATGAATACCTGGGGCAAGATGCATATTGTAGGAGTGGTGAAAGATTTCAATTTCCAGTCTCTGCGCGAAAAGATAAAGCCTGCTATTCTTTATTATTCTCCAGAAGCATTATCGTATATGCATATAAAGATAGCTCCCGAACATCGGCAGGAGACTCTGAAATTCATTCAGAGAAAATACGAAGAGATGGCCGTACAGGATGATTTGTTCGTAAAGGATTTCAGTTATCAGTTCTTTTCCGATGCATTGAATAAGAACTATACCAAGGAACATCAACAAAGCCGGATGTTGCTATTCTTCACTGTATTGGCCATCGTTATAGCTATGCTGGGTGTATTTGGACTGGTTGCCCTCTCCACGGAACAGCGGACAAAAGAAATCGGTGTGCGTAAAGTGAACGGTGCCCATTCCAACCGGATTGTAAAGATGTTCTGTATGGAATATCTGAAATGGGTGGGAATTGCTTTTGTTGTGGCATCTCCCATTGGATATTACCTTATGTACCGTTGGCTGAGCGAATTTGCTTATCAGACTGCCATAAGTTGGTGGTTGTTCATATTGGCAGGAGCAGTCATTACAGGGGTTACTTTGCTTACGGTCATTGGGCAAACCTGGCGGAAGGCTTCGCAAAATCCGGTAGTGTCCTTGAGATATGAATAAATAAATGTTTAAGATAATAACAATACAATATACGATTATGATTAAGATAATTAACCTCACCAAAATATTCCGTACGGAAAGCGTACAGACCACTGCATTGAATGAAGTAAGTTTAGAAATCAGTCAGGGAGAGTTTGTTGCCATTATGGGACCTTCCGGTTGCGGTAAATCTACTTTGCTGAATATGATAGGTTTGCTTGATAACCCCACTTCCGGCGAGCTTTGGTTTATGGATCAGGAAGTTTCCCGCTATTCTGAAAACGACCGTACAGACCTGCGTAACGGAAATCTTGGTTTTGTATTTCAGAGTTTCAACCTGATAGACGAACTTACAGTCTTTGAAAACGTGGAACTTCCTTTGCTCTATGCCGGAGTTTCTACCCGTGAACGTGTGAAGCGTGTCAATGAGGCTTTGGAGCGCATGCAGATAGCTCACCGCACCGAGCATTATCCGCAACAACTTTCCGGTGGACAGCAGCAACGTGTGGCTATAGCGCGTGCCATTGTTACCAATCCCCGCATTATCCTTGCCGATGAACCTACGGGAAATCTGGATTCTACGAATGGTAATGAAGTGATGAATCTCCTGAAAGAGCTGAATCATGATGGAGCTACTGTTGTTATGGTAACGCACTCCGAAGAGAACGCCCGTGAAGCAGAAAGAATCATACGGATGATGGACGGATATATATTGACTGAAAGTAAAAATACTCGGTGATAGATGCTTAATATTAAAGAAAACAGGTAATTACGAAATAATCGTAATTTTATTTGCTGATCTCGGAGAAATCATATAGTTTTGTGCGTAGATATATAATTTTATAACTAAACAGCACGTATATGAAAAAAGAGATTGTAACGCTGTTCTTAATGACAAGTGTTTGGGCGGCACAAGCTCAAGGGACTTTTACAATAGAAGGGCAAGTAAAGAATGTAGAAGACGGAGCTTTAATCACTTTGTTTCGTTTAGATGGAAATGTGGGTAGCAGTATCGGTGTTGATACGATTCGTAACGGACATTTTCGTTTTCAGGCAGAAACATTGGGGAACGAAACAGAAATAGTGGATATGATGGGAAGAAGTGACAAGTTTCCTTCCATGAGTTTAAGGCTTTGGGTGCGTCCGGGAGATAATATACGGATAAGCGGTGAAAATACACTGATACGAACTTGGGATGTGAAAAGCACTGTTCCGGAACAAGTGGCTAATCAGGCTTTTATAAACGACTCACGCGAATTGTGGAATGAATATCAGCGCAATTCTTTGTTGCAGCGTGCATATCGCCGGAAGTATGCAGGAAGTGCGGTGGACGAAGAAAGACAGGCGATACGTGCACAAGCTGATAGTTTACGGAAGCTGGAAGATGAAATTACGATCCGTATTGATGCCAACACTATAAAACGTATGAAGCAGATTCCTGTTGACGATATTTGGCTGGAGCAATTGGAGAAGTTGGCAATGTCAGCAAAGTATACTGAAAATTATCCTTATAAAGAAGAAGTAATTGCTCTTTATGAAGGACTGACCGATGAAGAAAAACAGACCGATTTGGCAATGAATACATATACATATCTCTTTCCTCCCCAAGTAGTGGAAGTGGGTGATGAAATGGCAGATGCTGATTTGTACGACTTGGAGGGAAATGTACACCGCCTGGCTGATTTTAAAGGTAAATATATCATGTTGGATTTCTGGAGTCGTGGTTGCGGTCCGTGCCTTATGGCTCTACCCGAAATGAAGGAAGTGGCTGAGATGTACAAAGATCGCCTGACAATAGTAAGTCTGAGCATCGATACCAAGAAAGGTTGGGAAACTGCCTCTAAAACGCATGAAATGACTTGGCAGAATCTGAATGAATTGAAAGGAAGTAATGGATTATTTGCCAAATATGGAGTACGTGGAATTCCAAATTATGTCCTTATTTCACCTGAAGGACGCATTGTAGAAAAATGGTTCGGATATAGTGCACACAGCTTGAAACGAAAACTTCGCCGCCTACTGAATGCAGACGAATATGTGATGAGCTTAGGGGAAGAGAATGGACATAAAGTGGTGAATTTCCCGACGGTGAAGAAAAGCAATAACGATATTCCTGAAATCCGCCAGGTAGTATTGACGGATACTGCTACGGTCTTGCGGATTCGTGCCTATTATATACCCAAATATTGGATACAAATTATGAAGAATATCCAGTTAGTAGCGGACAATGGAACTGTATGTCCGGTTCTTCGTTCGGAAGGTATTCCTTTAGGGGAGAAATTCTATATGCCGGAAAGTGGAGAGGCCGATTATACTCTTTATTTCGCTCCACTGCCTGCCGGAACACGTTCTTTCGATATGGTTGAGCCGGAAGGTTCAAACCCGGATCGTGTAGAAGGTATCGCTTTGACACTTGAATAAGATAACAGAGGCTTTCTTTCCCTAAAATCTTGCTATCTGCACTCTTTTTCGTACTTTTGTAGCTTTCAAAAAGAAAGTTTTATTTAAAGAAGTTCTCTGTATGAAATCAGACATTGAAATAGCCCGCAGCATAGAGCTGAAGAAGATTAAGCAGGTAGCCGAGAATGTAGGTATTCCACGTGAAGAAGTAGAAAACTACGGACGGTATATTGCTAAAATCCCTACACACCTGATTGATGAAGAAAAAGTGAAGAAAAGTAACCTGATTTTGGTAACTGCCATTACTGCTACCAAAGCAGGTATTGGTAAGACTACGGTTTCCATCGGTCTGGCATTGGGGTTGAATAAGATCGGCAAGAAAGCCATCGTTGCTTTGCGTGAACCTTCGTTAGGACCTTGTTTCGGCATGAAGGGTGGAGCGGCAGGTGGCGGTTATGCCCAGGTGCTTCCTATGGAAAAGATAAATCTGCACTTTACAGGAGATTTTCATGCCATCACTTCGGCGCACAATATGATATCCGCATTGCTCGACAATTATCTTTATCAGCATCAGGCGGACGGATTCGGGCTGAAAGAAATCATCTGGCAGCGCGTGCTCGATGTGAACGACCGCTCTTTGCGTAGTATTGTCACCGGTTTAGGCCCCAGTACGAACGGTATTACCGAAGAATCCGGCTTCGATATTACCCCTGCATCCGAAATTATGGCTATTCTCTGTCTGGCAAAGGACATAGACGACCTGAAACGACGGATCGAGAATATCATCCTTGGTTTCCGTTTTGATGGTTGCCCGTTCACTGTGAAGGAGTTAGGAGTAGCAGGAGCCATCACTGTCTTGCTGAAAGATGCTATCAATCCGAACTTGGTTCAGACAACCGAAGGATCGGCAGCTTTTGTTCATGGCGGTCCCTTCGCAAATATTGCGCATGGTTGTAACTCTATTCTTGCAACGAAAATGGCAATGACTTTTGGAGATTATGTTGTAACGGAAGCTGGTTTCGGTGCCGATCTTGGTGCGGAGAAATTTTATAATATCAAATGTCGCAAAAGCGGGTTGCAACCTAAACTGACAGTGATTGTGGCTACTGCACAAGGCTTGAAGATGCATGGCGGTGTCAGTCTGGATCGTATTAAAGAACCCAATATGGAAGGATTGCAACAAGGCTTCGGTAATCTCGATAAACATATACGCAATCTACGTTCATTCGGTCAGACGGTGCTGGTTGCCTTCAATCGTTTTGCCAGTGATACGGACGAGGAGGTAGAAGCAATCCGCCGGCATTGCGAAGAGAAATTAGGTGTAGGGTTCGCTGTCAATAATGCCTTTGCTGAAGGAGGAGAGGGGGCTGTGGAGCTCGCTAATCTGGTAGTGGATACTATTGAGAAGAAACCTTCTGAACCCTTGAACTTCAGTTATAGTGAAAATGACAGTGTAGAACAAAAGATAGAGAAGATAGCTTGCAATCTTTACGGTGCCAGTGTGGTGACTTACAGTATCCATTCACGTAAAATCATCAAATTGATAGAGAAGATGGGCATTGGTCATTATCCCGTTTGCATTGCCAAAACACAATATTCTTTCTCTGCCGATCCGAAAATATACGGTGCGGTGAACAACTTTGAATTTCATATCAAGGATATTGTAATCAATAACGGTGCGGAAATGATTGTTGCCATCGCCGGAGAAATTCTGCGCATGCCGGGGCTTCCCAAAGAGCCACAAGCTATGCACATCGACATTGTAGATGGAAATATAGAAGGATTGAGCTAACCATCGGAAATAAATATAGAAATAGGGGATGCCGGTATATACTTGCATCCCCTTTCCATTTATTTCAAATCATTCAACATGGCTTTCGGGTCTTTGGCCAACTGTTTCCAGTCGTAGTTTCTCAATAGTCCCAGAAGTGTAGCAATCACGATAACAATACGTGCTGCCCAAAGAACGATGATAACAGCCAGTGCAATAAGACCGAACTTCATGGCATAGATAATCATGCTATCATCATCACGGGCTTTACTTCCATCGCTCCATTTAGTTATGGTAGTGGTCACATATAAAGCGCCGGCAGCACCCACTAAAGCTCCTGCAATGCCGAATAATATCTTTTTGAGACCGGTAGCCATTTTGTCTTCACGGCGACGTTTAGTAATCATATATCCACGTGGACGGCAGGCGAAAATATAAAGCACGATCCAGATAAAACACCAGATCGCTTCCCATCTTTCACGCCATACTCCGGCATCGGCACGATCTACCAGGTGCTTTTTATAAGTTTCCACATTATATGCTTTCAGTTCTTTTATTTCTTCAGTGGCATTTTCCATATATTTTTCATAAAGACTGCGTGTTTCTTCAGAAATGGTATCTACTGCCAACTTTTGGCTATAAGTATCAATGTAACTTTGTTGCCGGGTGATGGCTTCGCTAAGTTCAGTCTGCACTTGCTCATCAGTCAGCGCCTGTCTCTTTGCTACATAATCCTGTTCGCTTCCGGCCTGATAGAAATAATAACATCCCATAATGGCTACACAGATGATGATCCACCATGCGAATGTCCAATGCCGCTGTTTGGACCATTCCAGCACTTCGCGCGTATCAGCCATTACCTCCATTAGTTCGGTATCCGACGGGTCATCAATGGCTGCTTCCGCTTGTGTCAGCAGATCTTCCATATCCCTTGTTTCCTGGGCTGTTCGAGGATAATAATCTTCATCCGGCTGTCCATGATATCCGGCTGTTTCCCATGCCTGGAACAATAGTTCTTCCGCTTTTTTGTTTCTTTCGTCTTCAGTATTTACATTGCTGTATGTGGTGTTCATACCACCCTGCATGTGTTTCTTGTTTGCTGAGCTCATAGTATTGCAGAATTAAATAGTTTGGGAATTGTTGTTTGCTTGTACCTGTCTTAACTGTTCACGCATTTCGGCGTCTTTTTTGTCCCGGTGACCTTTGTAAGCTCTAAACCCGAAGGTCAGTACATTCCATACACCTTTAAAAAGAGCGATAACAATTTTCAGCATAATCTTACCTGTAGCTACTCCAATGTTTTCTGACATAGTAATTAAAGTTTTAAAGTGAATAATAAATGTAGTTTCCAAAAATAGGGAAATGCAAGCAGGAGTATCCTTTCAATACAACAAAAATAGTGTCAATGCGTAAAAAAAAGAGGTCCGTAGCCTTTATCACAAAGGCTACGGACCATTTTACAATTTAACTATATATTTAATCATTTATATACATACATTTTTTCTCAAAAATGTATATACCTGTCGGCCGGAAAAAACAAAACCGGCTGACTCGTAAAAACAAATTTCTTAATATGCGAACAGCGGATATTTCTCCATTGTCTTATTTACGCGTGCGCGAACTTCGGCAATAACCGCTTCGTTTTCTACATTGGACAGAACCGTTTCAATCATTTCTGCAATTTCCAGCATCAGATCTTCTTTGGCGCCACGAGTAGTGATGGCAGGAGTACCCAAACGGATACCGGAAGTCTGGAATGCAGAACGGCTATCGAACGGAACCATATTCTTGTTTACAGTGATATCGGCAGATACCAATGCCTTTTCAGCAACTTTACCTGTGAGATCAGGATATTTGCTACGCAGGTCGACCAGCATAGAGTGATTATCCGTACCTCCTGAAACGATTGTAAAGCCACGGTCGATTAATGCTTGTGCCAGTACGGCCGCATTTTTCTTCACTTGGGCAGCATATTCTTTGAATTCGGGTTGCAGGATTTCACCGAATGCAACAGCTTTTGATGCAATGACGTGTTCCAACGGACCACCTTGGATACCCGGGAATACAGCTGAGTCGATCAACTGAGACATCATCTTGATTTCACCCTTCGGTGTCGTTTTGCCCCAAGGATTAGGGAAGTCTTTGCCAATCAGGATGATACCTCCGCGAGGACCACGCAAAGTCTTATGTGTGGTAGAAGTAACGATATGAGCATACTTCACAGGGTTTTCCAGCAATCCGGCTGCAATCAGTCCGGCAGGGTGAGCCATATCGATCATCAGGATAGCACCTACTTTGTCTGCGATTTCGCGCATACGCTTGTAGTCCCATTCGCGGGAATATGCTGAACCACCACCGATGATCATTTTGGGTTTTTCGCGCAAAGCAACTTCTTCCATCTGGTCATAGTCTACGCGACCGGTTTCCTTATTCAGATTATATTCACAGGGAGTATAGATGATACCGGAAGTATTTACTAAAGAACCGTGTGAGAGGTGACCGCCGTGAGCCAGATTCAATCCCATGAATTTGTCACCCGGATTCAATACAGCGAGGAATACAGCTGCATTAGCTTGTGCGCCTGAGTGGGGTTGCACGTTAGCCCATTCTGCACCAAAGATTTCCTTTATGCGGTCGATAGCAATTTGTTCGCTCTGGTCTACTACTTCGCAACCTCCGTAGTAACGTTTGCCGGGATAACCTTCTGCATACTTGTTAGTGAGACAGGAGCCCATTGCCTCCATTACTTGGTCACTTACAAAATTCTCTGATGCAATCAGTTCAATACCTTTGAGCTGACGTTGATGTTCTTTTTCGATGATATCGAAAATTAAATCGTCTCTTTTCATTTTGCTTACTTAGATAAGTTTGATAAATCTGTGTTCTCTTATTAAGCGCACAAATTTACGGTAAAAAAATGAATAAACTGTCAGAAAAGACAGAAATTTACTTTCTAAAAGAATACTCCAAAGGAAAAGCTGAGAACATTGTCTCGTCGGTGGAAACGTATTTCGTCAGCGGGTGGATCACCTTCGACGACACCGTCATCATAAGTCACTTTGCGGGATATATTATGTACTCCTATGTCATAGCGGAAATCGAAGAAAATGCGGGAGATAGTGACGGCTACTCCAAGGGTGAAGCTGAGGTTCAGCGGACGCAGCCTTTCTTTGATTCCCTGCTGGTCGAAATTCTCAAAAGTAACTTCGCTCTTTTTATTCCAGATATAACGAAATTTAGGACCGCCGAATACAGCCAGACTATAGGGCCCCTCCTTAATAACATTATATCCGTAGATCACAGGAATGTCTACACTGTGGATTTCAGAAGTTATAGATGCCATTTCCAAAGGAGCATCCTCTGCGGCAGGTTTTTCGAAAGTAATATTGCAGCGGTTGATATTGTAGGATATTTCCGGTTGCAGGAAATGACGTTCAAAGTTGATACGCATAAAGACAGAGCCGAAATAGCCTATCTTGTAGTTATTCTGCACCTCGTCTATGGTGATTCCGTTTAATGTAAGATTAGATACAAGGAAGAGGGAAGAGGTGAAACCACCTTTAATACCGAAGTTCACCGGACGATCATGGTGATGTTTCTTCAGTGGTTCTTCAACCGCTGTACCGGGCACAAGATGAGATTGCCCCCACGTTGTAGCGGGGAAAAACAAAAGGCACAGGATAAATATTTTCAAAACTTTGTTCATCACTTACCACTAACCGTTAATCACTATCTTTTCTTCTCAACAGACCAGCCAAATTTACCAATCTTTTCACCCAATTCATAGTATCCTCCATGTACATAAACCAGTGGATTAGCTTCCGCCAGCTCCAGTTTCCCGGTTTCCGGGTTCAGGTTCCGGTCGTCGGCACGCACGTTTACCACATCGGCAATAAACATATCATGCGAGCCGAGTGACATGATTTCCTTTACACGACATTCTATACACAAAGGGGATTCTTCAATAAGAGGGGCATTGACCACAGTACTTTTTCCCGGTGTCAGATGCATTTCTTCAAACTTATTGTAGTCTTTCCCGGAACGTACGCCACACCAATCCGTTGCACGCGCCATATCTTTGGTAGTGAGATTGATGACAAACTCCATATTCCGTTTCAGGATTTCGTAGGAGTGGCGTTCGGGACGTACTGAAATATAGCACATGGGCGGGTTCGTACAAATCGTTCCCGTCCATGCAATTGTTAATATGTTATATTCTTCCGGAATGCTTCCGCAGCTTACCAATACGGCAGGAAGCGGGTAAATCATTGTTCCGGGCTTCCAGTCTTGTTTCATGACTAAAGAGTTACGAGCTCTTATATTATTTCAATTTCGTTCCTGTTTTGTTCTTTCTCGCAATAATGGCATCGGATCACACAATTCTCCTTATCCACTACATGGAATAACGTCGCCATGGGCTCGTTGTTCGTAATACATTTGGGATTAGCACACTTTACAATGCCGCGAAGTTCTTCAGGAAGGCTAACTTCACGTTTTTCCACCACTTCATAATCCCGAATAATATTCAGCTTCACATTAGGTGCTACCACGGCGATACGATTAATTTCGTCATCGCAGAAAAATTTATCCGCAATTTTAATAATGCCTTTAGTACCCAGCTTTCCGCTTTTGAGATTAAAGCCAATGGTGATATTGTTATTCATGTGTTCAAGTCCCAGCAAAGAGACTACTGTGAACAGATTTTCAGAGGGGATATGGTCGATAACTGTACCGTTTTCTAATGCGGCAACCTGTAATTCTTGTTTTTTTTCGCTCATCTTTCAATTTACAATTTAGCAATTTACAAAGTACAATTTAGGCTTTTACCTCATCCAGTGTAATGCCTAATACATCGCAGAGGATAGCCTCACGAGCATACAGACCGTTTTGAGCTTGCTGGAAGTAGTAAGCTTTCGGATTATCGTCTACGTCATAAGCGATTTCATTGACGCGGGGCAGGGGATGCAGAATGCACAAATTGGGACGGGTATGTTCCAGCATCTTGTTGCGCAGGATGTAAACGTTCTTCACCCGTTCGTACTCCATGAGGTCAGTGAAGCGTTCACGCTGCACACGGGTCATGTAGAGGATGTCGGCATCTGCTATGGTTTCTTCCGTAAAGTCCGTATGTTCCACGTATTTGATGCCATGATCACGGCAGTAAATTTTGTATTCTTCGGGCATTCTCAATTCATCAGGAGCTATGAAGTGGAAAGTCGGGTTGAAGTGGCGCATTGCCATCAGCAGTGAGTGTACGGTGCGGCCATATTTGAGGTCACCAACGAGGAAAATATTCAGGTTCTCCAGTGTACCCTGGGTCTTGTAGATGGAGTAGAGGTCGAGCATCGTTTGTGAAGGATGCTGGTTGGCTCCGTCTCCGGCATTGACGATAGGCACTGTGGTTACTTCGCTGGCATAGCGGGCGGCTCCTTCCAGATGATGCCGCATCACGATGATATCGGCGTAGTTGCTCACCATTTTGATGGTATCTTTCAGGGTTTCGCCTTTCGAAGAACTCGTTGCTTTGGGGTCACTAAACCCGATTACACGGGCTCCCAAGCGGTTGGCTGCTGTTTCAAAACTGAGTCTTGTACGGGTAGACGGCTCGAAAAAGAGGGTGGCAACCACTTTCCCTTCCAGCAGCCTACGGTTGGGACGGGCTTCAAACTGCTTCGCCATCTCGATCATGTAGAGGATTTTTTCCTTGCTATGCTCGGCAATGGTGACTAAACTTCTGTTTTCCATATCGTTCGTTATTTTAATTCTTTTCGAGAGTTCAAAGGTACGGAAAAGATGCGGAGTACGGAAGAAAGACGGGAGAAAATTTAGAAGTTTTTTTCGTCTCCATAGACGGTGATCTTCAGTTTATGGGACAAAGAGTTTTGCCCTATGAGCTGAAAAAATATCTCGTGGGGCGAAAAAACAATCTTACGGGATGAAGTTTCTTATGCGGTGAGATGAATGCCGGAATTTGTTTGGATCATTACCAGCATCAGCAGTAGCTTTTCTTTTTCTTTTCTGCTGTTGTTGTTATATAAAGAATATATAAGAAAGAAAAATGCATTGTCTGTTTTAGTGAAAGTGTTGAATAATAGCATTTTGCCCTTCTTGATCACACTTTGTTCCTAAGCAAAAAAATGCGTTTTTTTGCAAAAAACAGCTTGGAATCGGCCGTTTCCTAAACAAAAAACGCCTCCAAAATGCCAGGTTTCATCACCCCAAACGCCACACTTTATCATCGGAAATGCTACATTTCATTCTCCGAAATGCCACACTTTGTGCTTGCTGAAGTGTGGCATTTTACCCATTAAGATGTGGCATTTCCGATGATAAAGTGTGGCGTTTTAAGAGTTTTCTATAGAATTTATAAGGGTGTTCCAATATAATTCCGTACCTTTGCCTTGTTATTTTTACAGGTAATCTATTTTATTGATTTAGTGAATTTACAGTAATAAACATGATAAAGAACATCATAAAAATCCTTTGGATATTCTTAGCCGTCATAGTATTGGCTTGCGTCACTGTTTTCTTCTCCATTGCAAAAGGTTGGATAGGCTATATGCCTCCTGTCGAAGATCTGGAAAACCCCAATTATAAGTTTGCTACACAAATTTTCTCAGAAGACGGGAAGGTGCTCGGAACTTATTCTTTTAGTAAAGAGAATCGTGTGTATGTAGGCTATAATGATCTGTCTCCTAATATTATCAATGCTTTGATTGCAACGGAAGATGTGCGTTTTGCCAAACACTCCGGAATTGATGCCATCGCATTGTTCCGCGCTATCGTGAAGCGTGGTTTGTTATTTCAGACGAATGCAGGTGGAGGTAGTACGATAACACAACAATTATCCAAGCAGCTTTATTCGCCCAGTGCGGATAATGTAATGGAACGTTTGTTTCAGAAACCCATCGAGTGGGTGATTGCCGTGAAATTGGAACGTTATTACACTAAAGAAGAGATACTTACCATGTATCTTAATAAATTTGATTTCTTGAACAATGCAGTAGGTATTAAAACTGCTGCCAATACTTATTTCGGTTGCGATCCAAATGATTTAAAGATAGAAGAAGCCGCTATGCTTGTAGGAATGTGCAAGAATCCATCTTATTTTAATCCTGTACGATATAATGAACGTTCACGCGGGCGTCGTAACGTGGTGCTTGATCAGATGCGTAAAGCCGGATATATCACAGCGGAAGAATGTGATTCTTTGCAGGCCCTTCCGCTTGTTCTGAAATATACTCGCGTTGATCATAATGAAGGAATGGCAACTTATTTCCGCGAATATCTGCGTGGTGTATTGAATGCAAAGAAACCTGTAAAGGGAGATTATCGTGGTTGGCAGATGCAAAAATTCTATGAAGATTCTCTTGACTGGGAAAATAATCCTTTATTTGGTTGGTGTGAAAAGAATACTAAGAAAGATGGCTCTAAATATAATCTTTATACAGACGGTCTGAAAATTTATACCACTATTGACTCTCGTATGCAGCAATATGCAGAAGAGGCGGTAGAAGAGCACCTGAAAGAATTGCAAGGCTATTTCTTCAAAGAAAAGAAAGGACGTAAAAAAGCGCCTTACAGTAACAGAATTACGCAGGAGCAGGTAGATGAAATTCTTACCCGCACCATGAAACAGTCCGACCGTTATCGTATCATGAAGAAAGCCGGGGCATCGGATGCCCAAATTGAAAAAGCTTTCAATACACCTGAAGAAATGTCGGTATTTACCTGGAATGGTGAAAAGGATACAATCATGACACCTATGGATTCTATCCGCTATTACAAACACTTCCTCCGTGCAGGTTTTATGTCTATGAATCCGCATAATGGGCATGTGAAAGCATATGTCGGAGGGCCTAATCATCATTATTTTAAATATGATATGGCAATGGTAGGTCGCCGTCAGGTGGGGTCCACCATTAAGCCTTATGTCTACACATTAGCTATGGAGAGTGGTTATTCTCCTTGTGATGAAGCGCGTCATGTGGAATATACTTTAATTGATGAAAACGGCAAACCGTGGACGCCCCGTAATGCCAATACTAAACGTTATGGAGAAATGGTAACTGTGAAGTGGGGATTGGCTAACTCTGACAACTGGATCACAGCGTATCTGATGAGTAAGCTCAACCCATATTCTCTGAAACGCTTGATTGAAAGTTTTGGTGTACGTAATCGTGAAATTGTGCCGTCAGTTTCTTTATGTCTTGGTCCTTGCGAAATTTCGGTAGGAGAAATGGTCAGTGCTTATACTGCATTCCCCAATAAAGGTATCCGTGTAGCTCCACTGTTTGTAACTCGCATTGAAGATAATGACGGAAATGTATTAGCTACGTTCTCTCCGGAAATGGAAGAGGTTATCAGTGTTTCCAGCGCTTATAAGATGTTGGTTATGCTTCGTGCCGTTATTAATGAGGGAACAGGTGGACGTGTTCGTCGCTTAGGTGTGAAAGCTGATATGGGTGGTAAGACCGGAACAACTAACTATAATGCAGATGGTTGGTTTATGGGCTTTACTCCTTCACTGGTATCCGGATGCTGGGTTGGTGGAGAAGAGCGCGATATTCATTTCGATACTATGCTGCATGGGCAAGGTGCTTCTATGGCATTGCCTATCTGGTCTAAATATATGGTAAAAGTGCTTGGAGACAAGACACTGGGATATGATGAAAATGAGACATTCCAACTTCCGGAAGGTTTCGATCCTTGTAAGGATAATGGGGACGTTAATTTTGAATCGGCATCAGAAACTGGTTTGGATGACTTCTTTGATTAAAGTTCAAGTGTCGGTCTAAATTCTTGATTTCGAAAGTGGTTTATACAATCAGCATCGGTAGTAACGAGCAACAGAAAGAGAATCTTTCGTTGGCGCGGAAGCGGTTGAAAGAACTGTTTCCTGGTATTCGTTTTTCTACGGAAGAAGAGACTAAACCGCTTTATTTCCGGCGTTCATCCTTATTTTCCAATCAGGTGGCACGTTTTATTTCCAGTAGCGATGCGGCGGAAATAACTTCTTGTTTGAAAGCTATTGAACGGGAAGCGGGGCGGATGCCTGAAGAGAAAAAGCAAGAAATAGTCCGGTTGGATCTGGACTTATTATCATGTGATGATACAGTCTATAAACCCGACGATTTAAAAAGGGACTATATTTGCCGGGGATTGAAAGAAATAGAGTAATTTAAAATGGGTACGCGGACGACGCGGATAAAGCGGACGAACGCGGATCTATAAAATAGTAAATATAAATATGTTGAAGTTTTTAGGAATCATTCCCGCCCGTTACGCATCCACGCGTTTTCCTGCAAAACCGCTGGCCATGCTGGGAGGTAAAACTGTAATACAGCGAGTATATGAACAAGTGGCAGGTATTCTGGACGATGCTTATGTGGCCACAGATGATGAACGGATCGAAGAAGCTGTAAAAACTTTCGGAGGCAAAGTAGTGATGACTTCCGTTAATCATAAAAGCGGTACGGATCGTTGCTATGAAGCATATACTAAAATAGGGGGAGACTTTGATGTCGTAGTCAATATTCAGGGTGACGAACCTTTTATTCAACCCTCCCAACTGGAAACTGTAAAAGCTTGCTTCGACGACATTACGACCCAGATTGCTACACTGGTGAAACCTTTCACTCCTGAGAATGGATTTGAAGCTTTGGAGAATATCAATTCTCCGAAAGTAGTGCTGAATAAGAATATGAATGCACTCTATTTCAGCCGCTCCATTATTCCTTATCAGCGAAATGCGAAAAAACAAGATTGGCTGAAAAATCACACTTATTATAAGCATATAGGATTATACGCCTATCGTGCTGAAGTTTTAAAAGAGATTACTTCGTTGTCGCAATCTTCGCTGGAACTGGCAGAATCGCTGGAACAACTTCGTTGGCTGGAGAATGGCTATACCATTAAAGCCGGTATTACCGAAGTAGAGACCATCGGCATTGATACTCCCCAGGATTTGGAAAAGGCTGAAGAATTCTTGAAAATATGTTAGACAGAACTATCCAGCCCCGTATTTGTGAGCCGGAACAATTGGCAGTGCCATCTCCCGAATGTCGGGTGATGAAAAATGGCATACCTTTATATATACTCAATGCCGGGGATAATGAAGTAGTCCGAATTGACCTGTTGATAGAGGGTGGACGCTGGCAGCAGAACCAACGCTTGCAGGCTTTGTTTACCAACCGGATGCTGCGCGAAGGTACCCGGCGTTATTCAGCCGCGGCCATTGCTGAAAAATTGGATTACTATGGTGCTTGGTTGGAGCTTTCCAGCTCGTCCGAGTATGCTTATATCACCCTTTATTCTTTGAATAAATATCTGCCGGAAACTTTAGATATTTTTGAATCTATCGTAAAAGAACCTCTTTTCCCTGAAAAAGAGTTGGGAGTGATTATCGACAGCAATATCCAGCAATTTCTTGTGAACAGCTCCAAGGTGGACTTTCTGGCCCATCGCACTTTGATAAATGCCGTATATGGCGATACGCATCCGTGCGGGCAATTAGTGCAGAAGGAAGATTATCATTTGATTAACCCTTCTGTCTTGCAATCGTTTTACGACCGATATTATCATTCCGGAAATTGCAGTATCTATCTTGCGGGGAAGGTCAGCGAAGACGCTATCCGTCGTATTGAAACTCTTTTTGGAAGTGAACCTTTCGGTAAAGATTTCCGCAAACCGGAAAAACGGTCTTATGTTCCGGTAACTTCTTCTGAGAAACGTATTTTTACCGAGCGTGCCGATGCAATGCAAAGTGCTGTTCGTATGGGAATGCTTTCTTTGGATCGGCGCCATCCTGACTATTTGAAAGTTCGCGTTCTGGTTACCTTGTTCGGAGGGTATTTCGGTAGCCGTTTGATGTCTAATATTCGTGAAGATAAAGGATATACGTATGGTATATCTGCCGGTATCATGCCTTATCCCGATAGTGGATTGTTGGTTGTCAATGCAGAGACTGCCAATGAATTTGTAGAGCCGCTTATCAAAGAAGTTTACCATGAAATAGACCGCCTGCAAAATGACCTCGTACCTGCCGAAGAACTTGCTATGGTGAGAAACTATATGTTGGGCGATATGTGTCGCAGCTATGAGTCTGCCTTCTCACTGGCGGACGCTTGGATCTTTATTCATACTTCCGGCCTTCCCGATTCGTATGTGAGGGATGCCGTAGAAGCAGTGAAGACAATTACTCCTGTCGAGATACGCGAACTTGCCTCACGCTATTTGTGCAAAGAGACATTAAAAGAAATCGTATCCGGCAAAAAAATGTCATAAAAAAGGTGTGATACCCCTTCCTTTTAGCAGATTAATTGTATCTTTGTGCAAATACTATATAAGGCGTGTAACAAGTTGCTGCGTTTACACGTCTTTTTATTAAAATCGCTAATTTATAATTTTCAATGAAATATCTATATACTGCACTCATTCTGGTATTCATGTCCCAAGGCGGGGCGACGGCCCAGGAAAAGAAATCCGGTTTCTTCGACAAAGTAAAAACAACTTTCTCTTCTGAAATAAAGATAGGAACTCATACCTTTAAAGATGGCTCCGTATATACGGGTGAAATGAAAGGACGTAAACCCAACGGAAAGGGTAAGACGGTTTTCAAGAATGGCAATGTCTACGAAGGTGAATATGTGAAAGGAAAGCGTGAAGGATATGGTACTTATACATTTCCTGACGGCGAAAAGTACGAAGGACAATGGTTTCAGGATCAGCAACACGGTAAGGGTATCTACTATTTCATGAACAACAACCGTTATGACGGCATGTGGTTTCAGGATTATCAGCAAGGCAAAGGTACAATGTACTACTATACCGGTGACATTTACGAAGGAGACTGGGTAAATGATAAACGTGAAGGTCAAGGTACATACACCTGGAAAAACGGTTCCAAATATGAAGGTTCCTGGAAGAATGATAAGAAAGAGGGTAAAGGTACTTTTGTCTGGAATGACGGCTGTAAATACGAAGGTGACTGGAAGAACGATGTGCGTGATGGAAAAGGAACTTTCGAATATGCCAATGGAGATAAATATGTAGGCGACTGGAAAGATGATATGCAACATGGCAAAGGTATTTACTTCTTCCACACCGGCGACCGCTATGAAGGTGCGTATGTGCAGGGTGAACGTACCGGTGCCGGTATTTATTATCACGCCAACGGCAATAAATATGTAGGAAACTTCAAAGACGGCATGCAACATGGAAAAGGTGTATTCACCTGGGCAAATGGTGCAGTCTATGACGGTGACTGGAAAGACAACCAACGTGACGGCCGCGGAACGTATAAATGGAATGTAGGTGATTCCTACGAAGGCGAATGGAAAAACAACCAGTTCAATGGTCAGGGAACCCTGATTATGACAGACGGAACTAAGTATAAAGGTGGTTTTGTGAATGGTATGGAAGAAGGTAACGGTATACAGGAGGATAAAAACGGTAATCGTTACGAAGGCTTCTTCAAGCAAGGCAAAAAACACGGTCCTTTTGTTGAAACGGATAAAAACGGAAAAGTAATAAAAAAGGGCACGTATAAAATGGGAAGACTGGAATTAAATTAAAAATTAATAATTAAAAATTAAAGGCTGCGCGATGTTACATTAACTGCGCAGCCTTTAATTTTTAATTATTAATTTTTAATTTCTAAATTGCCAAAGGCAATTTAGATAATGTATTGTGAACTGATAGACTCATTATTCACCACTCTCTTGATGGTTTCTGCAAACATATCAGCAATACTGAGTTGTTTTACTTTCGCGCATTTCTTAGAGTAGGGGATACTATCGGTAAATACGATTTCGGTCAGACTGGATTCCTGTACACGGAAAGACGCCGGGTCGGACATTACACAGTGGCTTGCAATAGCGCGTACTGATTTAGCACCAGCATCCAACATAATGTTAGCTGCTTTGGTGATAGTACCGGCTGTATCTACGATGTCATCTACCAATACTACATTCTTATCGGTTACATCACCGATAATCTGCATGGATGCAACTTCGTTTGCTTTCTCACGTGATTTGTTGCACAATACCAGGGGAACTCCCAAATACTTTGAGAATGTGCTGGCACGTTTGGAACCACCCACATCCGGCGTAGCGATTACAAGATCTTTCAATTTCAAGGACTCAATATAGGGGAGGAACACTGCCGAAGCATACAAGTGATCTACCGGAATGTTGAAGAAACCTTGGATTTGATCAGCATGGAGATCCATCGTAATCAAACGATCGATACCTGCTACTGAAAGTAAATCGGCTACTAACTTTGCGCCGATAGAAACGCGAGGTTTGTCTTTTCTGTCCTGTCGTGCCCAACCGAAATATGGAATGACTGCAACAACGCTTTTAGCAGACGCTCTTTTAGCAGCGTCGATCATCAGCAGAAGTTCCATTAAATTGTCGGAATTAGGGAAGGTGGATTGAACCAGGAATACATGTGCGCCACGAATTGACTCTTCATAGGAAACAGCAAACTCACCATCAGCAAAGTGGGTGATGTTCATCTTTCCCAGAGGGCAATCAAGGCTTGCGCAGATTTTCTCTGCAAGGTATCTCGAGTTAGTTCCGGAGAATACCATTACGGGTGCTTTTTCGCTCATTTTGTAATAGATGTTACCTATTTGTTTAATACGGCTGCAAAGTTATGAATTTCCCGCTACATTCTACAAGACTTATTGTAGAAAAATCTTTTTTCTTTCCCGGATTTATTTGTAGCTTTGCTAAGTGAAACGGTTTCCTCATATACGATTGGTGGGCTTACTGTGTTTTTGCATAGTAATGATTTCTTGTGTGGGTACTGCTCCCACCAAGGAAGTACATCTTATCGATTCGCTCAACCAAGTGGCTTATTCTTATCGTTATAAAGACCTGGACTCTTCTTGTCATGCTGCCACACAAGCTTATGGAAAAGTGAATCTGTATAGTCAAGGGAAAGCGGAAGCATCCAATAATCTGGGTTTTTGTGCTTTTATGCGCATGGATTTTGAGAAAGCGGAGAAGTTTCATAAAGATGTGTACAGTCTCACGAAAAATGAACTGGAACTGCTGGTTGCCGATATCGGATTGATGAAAATCTATCAGCGGACGGCCATGAACAAAGAATTTTATGACTATCGGAACAGTGCCCTCCGCCGCATGAAACGAATAGATGAAGATAACAAGCTTTTCGTAGATAAGCACGAACGGTTGAGACTGAACTATGCACGCTCCGAATTTTATATCGTTTCCGCAGTTTATTACTACTATCTACAACAACGTCCGGAAGCGGTGGCTTCCATCAACGAAATATATCCGCAGGAAGAACTTGTAGCGGATACGAACCAGTTACTGTATTATCATTATATAAAAGGATCGGCAGCACTTTGTGATGGTGAAACGGCGGATGAGCGTCGTTTGCGTGAATTCGACGAGTTGTATACAACTTGGAAAATGGCATCCCGCGGAGGATACTTGTATTTTGAAGGTAATGGAGTGCAGGGGCTTGCTAATCTGATGGCATCTCCCGATAATTATGACTTTTTCCAGGTCAGGCGTTCTCATGCATTGAAACAGTTTGATGTTCCCGTGGATTCTTTGTTGCCCATGCGTTTAGGACAATTGGCTTTGAAGAAATTCAAGCAATATAATGATGTGTATCAGATTGCCGGTGCCTATGTTTCTATTGGTAAATATTTGAATGCGCATGATAACTACGCCGAAGCATTGGATACATTGACGCTTGCCTTGGAGTGCGTGAACAGTCATCATCGCCGTTTTTATGATTGCCACGATAGCCTGGACTGGTTGAAAACCTATGATATACGGGATACCATTTCTTCAGAAAAAGCATGGATAGAGCGTAAGTTACGAACCGTTCCGGAATGGATTTCACGTATTCGCGAACAACTGAGTGTTACGTATGCCGGACTGGAAATGAAGCAACATTCCGATTATAATCGCAATATTTATCTGGATATTCTGGAAGATACCCGGCAAGATAAGGAGTTGGAAAGCCGTTATCAGGCTTTGGAAAGTGAAGCCCGGCAACTCAATATTTTACTCTTCTTTGTGATTGTCGGTTTTATACTGGTGGTTTTATTTTTTTGGATATTCAATAAACGGTCTAAAGAACGTAATCATGTCCATTTGCACCGTTTGAGGCAGATGTTGGACATTTGCCAGAAAATAACCGCTTCTATTCCCACGGATGCGCAGACGGAAGAAGAGATTGTAGATGCCATTCTTTCTGCTGTGCAGACAGATATAGAGGAACTTTTCAATGTAAAAGACATTCGGATAGAAGATGGGCAGTTGGTATTACCCAAACGTCTAACGAAGGATGAGAAAGCAATACTACATGTGATTGCTCCTTATATTACATGGGCGCTTGATAATGGCATGACTTCCATTTCGCTGGGTGACGAACGCCGCCGGTTGGAAAAAGAACGGTACGTGTACGAACAGCATATAGCCGGAAATAAACGTCAGAATCTTATAAAGAAAGCGTGTATGGCCATTGTGAACGGTATTCATCCGTACATAGACCGTATTATTAATGAAGTGCATAAACTGACGGAAAAGGGCTTTATCCATGACGAACACATCAAAGCCGAGAAGTATCAATATATGGACGAATTGGTGACAACCATCAATGAATACAATGATATCCTTGCTTTATGGATTAAAATGAAACAAGGTAGCCTGAGCTTGAATATAGAAACATTCGGGTTGAACGAGCTTTTCGATCTGATACGGAAAGGAAGCCGTGCCTTCGAAATGAAACAGCAACAACTGGAAGTGACACCAACGGATACTTATGTGAAAGCTGACAAGGCGTTGACGCTGTTTATGATAAACACACTTGCAGAAAATGCCCGTAAATATACTCCAAAGGGAGGTAAGGTAAAGGTCTATGCAAATCCGACAGAAGAATATGTGGAAATCTCAGTAGAAGATACCGGTTATGGTCTTTCTGAAGAAGATGTGACGCGTATTGTCGGTGAGAAATTGTATAATTCGCAGGAAATAGGCATACTGGATGCTGCAGACCGGGAAGAACTGCTGAAAAATAAAGGGAGCGGCTTCGGTCTGATGAATTGTAAAGGTATCATTGAGAAATACCGGAAGACGAACGAAGTATTCAGAGTCTGTTTGTTCAATGTAGAAAGTACTTTAGGGAAGGGCAGCCGTTTTTATTTCCGTTTGCCTACAGGAGTGCGTAAAACTTTGATGGTATTTCTGTGCGTATTCTTTTCTATAGGCATGAGTTCGTGCAATAAAGCAGTGGAGGAAGCGGTGATGCAACCGGATGAAATCTATGCGCAAACGGCTCAGGATTCTTTGTCATTAGCTGCGGAAAATGAGTTTGAAGCCCTGTTGAATGAGGCGTCCGACTATGCCAATGATGCCTATTATAGTAATGTGGAAGGAAATTTTGAACAGGCTTTGGAATATGTAGACTCTGCTATGTCTTGCCTGAATGCGCATTATAAAAGGTATGCCCAGGAGCCGCAGCGCTATATGTCATTGAGAGGAGAAGGGGAACCGGGGGAATTATCCTGGTGGAATGATCTTTTCAATTCGGACTTTCATGTCATTCTGGATATCCGGAATGAGGCGGCTGTCGCTTTTCTTGCGTTGAAACAATGGGATGCATACAGTTATAATAATGCCGCTTATACGACTTTGTACAAATTGCTGGGTGAAGATCAGTCTTTGGAGGAATATTGTCGTCAACTGGAACGTTCCACCAATAATAAGATGGTGGGTGTTATCCTGTTTATCGGACTTATAGCTATGTTGCTTTTGGGATATTACATCCTGTATATTCGCAAACGTCTTGTAAACCGTTGGAATCTGGAACAGGTTTTGGAAATCAATAGACAGATATTTGCTGCCTCCCTGATACAAGTTCCCGAAACAGAAGAGGCATTGCAACGGGAAGAAGATACCCTGAAAGCTATTCCTCAACGTATCGTTGACGAAGGCTTCGATGCCGTAAATGAGTTGCTAAGTATTGATCGGTTGGGAATCGCCGTTTATAATGAAACGACACATCAACTGGAATATGCGTCAAATTCTATAGAAAATGAGTTGTCCTCTGTGGGAGATAATGGATCATCTACGGCAGAAGATGAACTTTGGAAGGAAGTAGTTCAACGCTGTTTTGAACAGCATACTCAACTGTCCGCACCGGGATTTGAAGCTTTGCCTTTGGTAGTGGATGCTGCGGGTGATTCGCGCTGTGTGGGTGTGTTATATCTTGAACGGCAGGAGAGCGTCGATCAGGAGACGGCTCATCTATTGCTGGAATTGATTGCGCGGTATATAGCGATTGTGGTCTTCAATGCAGTAGTGAAACTGGCAACAAAATACCGCGACATCGAAGCTGCGCATGAAGAAGCACACCGGGCGTCATGGGAGGACGGTATGTTGCATGTGCAGAATATGGTGCTTGATAATTGTCTTTCCACCATCAAGCATGAGACAATTTATTATCCGAATAAGATCAAGCAACTCATTGGTAAACTCCGTTCAGGTATTCTCTCAGAAACGGAAGAAAAAGAGACGGTTTCAGCTATCAGCGAATTGATAGAATATTATAAAGGTATATTTACCATATTGAGTTCGTGCGCATCGCGACAGTTGGAAGAAGTTACGTTCCGTCGCGGGATAATTTCTGTACCGGAGTTGTTTGCTCTGGCAGAAAAGTATTTCCGTAAAGCAAATAAGGGAAAAGGGGTTGCTGTATCTTTCTCTACAAGAGCTATTGATGAAAGAGTGGTCGGAGATTTTATCCAACTTCGTTTCTTATTGGAGAATCTGATAGATGAAGCTTTGTCTGTTCCTCTGGGTGGAGAAATACATTTGGCAGCAGCAGTAGACGGAGAATATATTCGTTTCCTTTTCACTGATATGCGAAGGACGAAAACCCGTGAGGAATTAAATCAACTTTTCTATCCAAACCTGGAACGTATGACGGCAACAGGAGAAAAAGGAGAGTTGCGAGGTACGGAGTATCTCGTCTGCAAGCAGATTATTCGCGACCATGACGAGTTTGCCGGAAAACGTGGCTGTCGCATCAATGCTGAACCGGCTGAGAATGGTGGATTTACAGTTTATTTCACAATACCGAGAAGAAAATAAAATTAAAGAATATGGAAGACAAGAAATTCAAAGTAATTATTGTAGAAGATGTCAAGCTTGAACTGAAAGGAACGGAAGAAATCTTCCGCCATGAAATACCTAACGCAGAAGTTATCGGTACGGCCATGACCGAAAGCGAATTCTGGACATTGATAGAAGCCGGAGTTCCTGACTTGGTATTGCTGGATTTAGGTTTGGGTGGTTCTACTACTATTGGTGTGGATATCTGCCGGAATATATTTAAGCGTTATCCGGGAGTACACGTACTCATATTTACCGGAGAAATTCTGAATGAAAAGCTTTGGGTGGATGTTCTGAATGCGGGTGCTGACGGTATTATTTTGAAAACAGGTGAGCTGCTTACGAAAACAGATGTACAGGCAGTAATGGATGGAAAGAAGCTGGTTTTTAATTATCCTATTCTGGAAAAAATTGTAGACCGTTTCAAGCAATCTGTTGCGAATGATGCCAAACGTCAGGAAGCGGTTATTAGTTATGATATTGATGAGTATGACGAACGTTTCCTACGCCATCTGGCATTGGGGTATACCAAAGATATGATTGCTAACCTGAAAGGTATGCCTTTTGGAGTTAAATCTCTGGAAAAGCGTCAGAATGATTTGGTAAACCGTCTGTTTCCACAAGGAGAGCGGGTAGGAGTGAATGCAACCCGTCTGGTTGTGCGTGCTTTGGAACTCCGTATTCTTGATATAGATAATCTGGAAGCAGATGATGAATAGCAAATGGCGTTTACCGCATCCGGCAACAATGTTTCTCTTGTTGACGCTGGCTGTCATTGTCTTATCATGGATATTTGACATTTACGGCCTGAGCGTGTTTCAACCGCAAACAGGGGAGGAGATACGGGTACAAAGTTTGCTTAGTCCGGAAGGTGTTCGTTGGCTGTTGCGGCATGTGGTTACTAATTTCACGGGGTTTGCTCCGCTGGGCTTGGTAATTGTGGCTATGTTTGGTATCGGGGTAGCACAACATTCAGGTTTTATAGATGCTTGTATCCGCGGTGGGGCACGTCGTAAGCATAATCCATGGCGCATGGTGATACTGGTTATTTTCTTGGGATTGCTTTCCAATGTAGTAGGTGATGCCGGATATATAATTCTTTTACCGATTGCAGCAACTTTATTCCATTCGGTCGGGCTGCATCCGGTTGCAGGTATTATTACGGCATACGTTTCTGTTTCGTGTGGGTATAGCGCTAACCTGATGCTGAGTACTTTGGATCCTATGCTTGCTGCCACTACCCAGGAAGCTGCGGATATGGCAAATGTATCACCTGGAAATACAGGGCCTTTATGCAATTACTATTTCTTGTTTGCATCTACTTTTTTACTGGCTTTTATTATTTATCAGGTAACCCGTCGTAATCTTCTTCCGGCTTTGGGGGAATATGCCGGTCATATTCGTTTCAATGGTTATAAGCAATTATCCCGCAAAGAGCGTCGTGCTATGATAGGTGCAGTATCTATCGGGGTGATTTATACAACCGTGATTCTTTGGGCTACTTTCTCTTCATGGGGTATTTTGCGTAGTGTGAATGGTGGCCTGATCCGTTCTCCTTTTATAGAGGGCATTCTGTTTCTGCTTTCTTTTGGTATCGGGCTTATGGGGATGGTTTATGGCTTTGCTTCCGGTCGTTATCGTACAGATGGAGATGTGATTGAGGGGCTTACTCAACCTATGAAATTGTTGGGTGTTTACTTTGTTATCGCTTTCTTTGCTGCTCAGATGTTTGCGTGTTTCGAGTATTCTCATTTGGATAAATGTATAGCAATTATGGGAGCGGACATGCTTTCGTCCATCCATCTTGGGAGTTTATGGATACTCATTCTATTTATTCTCTTTACAGCACTTGTGAACCTTATTATGGTTTCTGCCACTGCCAAGTGGACTTTCATGTCCTTCATCTTTGTTCCGTTCTTTGCCAATATGGGGATTTCTCCGGATATGGTGCAATGCGCTTTTCGTATTGGCGACAGTGCCACCAATGCCATCACTCCTTTCATGTTCTACATGCCTCTTATCCTTACTTACATGCAGCAATATGATAAGCAAGCGACCTATGGTTCATTACTGAAATATACCTGGAGATACTCTCTATATATATTATTAGCCTGGACTTTGTTATTTATTTTATGGTATGTAACTGGTTTACCATTAGGATTATAACATCTAATCGGATATAAAAGCATCTATTTACAAAATATTTTCTGCGTAAAATCTTTGCAAATTTCACAGAAAAGCGTACCTTTGCACCGCAATTAAGGATGGTTCCGTAGCTCAGCTGGATAGAGCAACGCCCTTCTAAGGCGTGGGTCTTGCGTTCGAATCGCAACGGAATCACAGAAGAAAAGTCGCAAATCGCTAATAAATAAGCATTTGCGACTTTTTCTGTTTTATTAATTAGGGTAATTTTGTAGAATACGGGGATTTTTCTGTATGATTTATTTTCATTCTAAATATAATCTATTTTGATCATGTGCACAATTTGTTTTTCTCATGCTGTTGGTCTCTAGATAGTCCCTCTTGAAATTTACGTAAAATAACATTTGTTACAGCTGTCCTAAAAACTACAAAAAAGTTAAAATGGTTTTGCTTCTATAGCTATGAACACTAATTTTGGGATATCAACTTTTAAAATTTAAAGCACATGAAAAAATTTTTGTTATCCATTGCGCTGTGTTGTGCAGCAACTAACTTTTTTGCGCAAACTACAGAACCTGGAAATCTAATTAACGAAGGAAAGGCAGCACTCGAAGCCAAAAATTACCAGGAAGCATTTACAAAATTCAGTACCTACCTGACACAGACAAACAATCAGGACTCTGTTATCGCTTACAACTGCGGCGTTTGTGCCGATAAAATCAAAAAACCGGAAGAAGCTCTCAAGTATTTTGATATTGCTATTCAAAAGAAATACAATCTGGGAAATGCATATGTAGGTAAAGCCGGTGCATTGAAGGATTTGAAAAAAGACAGTGAGTATCTTGCCACTTTGAAAGAGGGTATAGAAGCAGCTCCGGAAAACAAGACATTGAAAAGACTTCATGCTAATTATTATCTGAACGCCGGTATTAAAGCACAAAAGGCTAATAAACTGGATGATGCTGAAGAAGCTTTCAAACAAGTACTTGCTGACGATGAAAAGAATACCAATGCATTGTACAGCTTGGGTACACTTTCTTATAATAAGGCAGCTTTAGTTCTAAAGAATGCAGCACCATTGGCTAATTCAGATAAAGCTAAGTATGATGCACAGAAAGAAATCGCTGACAAAAACTTCCAGAATGCTAAAACGTATCTGGAACGTGCACTCCCCTTACTCTCGGCAGACAAACCTCGTGAAAAAAGTATGATAGATAATATTAAGAAACTATTACCGCAAATTGAAGCGCAATTGAAATAATCTATCGAAAAGAAGAATGAAAAAGCCGTGTTGGAATTCCCCGACACGGCTTTTTATTTATAGTATGTTATTTATTTCGTTTTCTTCAATACTACTGCTGTACGGGCAGGAATATATAACTTCAACCATTCCTTCTTCTCTTTTTCATAAAGAGGATCAGCAATAGTGAAATGTTTTACAGTGTCATCAGTCAATCCATTACCGCCATAAGCAGGATTATCCGTATTCAATACTACTTCATATGTGCCCGGAGAAACCAGGAAGCCATAATCGGTAAATGACTGTTTGGGATTGAAATTGAACACAAAGACATAATCTTTACGCATATATGCCAATACCTGATCACCGTCATTGTGCCAGATTTCCTGAACAGGTGTTGCCTGGAAAGCTTTCACGCTCTTAATGGTTTTGAGCATATCAGCATCAAAGTCGGCCATATAATGGTAAGTAAGATTCTTGTTATCTACCAAATCCCACTGACGGCGGGCATACTTGCATGACCATCCGTTACCTTCACGTGGAAAATCAATCCATTCGGGGTGACCGAATTCGTTGCCCATGAAGTTAAGATAACCACCATTGATAGTACTTGAAGTCAGTAAACGTATCATCTTGTGAAGAGCAATACCACGATTTACTGTGTAGTTTTCATCACCTTTCTGCATATGCCAGTACATATCGGCATCTATCAGACGGAAGATAATCGTCTTATCGCCCACTAATGCCTGGTCGTGACTTTCTGCATAAGATATGGTCTTTTCATCTTTACGACGATTGGTTACTTCCCAGAACATGCTGGACGGTTTCCAGTCTTCGTCTATTTTTTCTTTGATGGTCTTGATCCAATAATCGGGGATATTCATCGCCATACGGTAGTCGAAACCATAGCCGCCGTCTTCAACTTTAGCTGCAAGACCGGGCATTCCCGATACTTCCTCGGCAATCGTTATTGCTTTGGAATTTACTTCGTGGATAAGTTTGTTGGCAAGTGTCAGGTAGCAAATGGCATTGTCATCCTGATGGCCATTGAAATAGTCTCCATAATTACAGAAGGCTTCACCCAGTCCGTGACTATAATAGAGCATAGATGTTACACCATCGAACCGGAAGCCGTCGAATCCGTATTCCTCAAGCCAGTACTTACAATTAGAAAGAAGAAAATGGATAACTTCATTTTTTCCATAGTCGAAACAAAGTGAGTCCCAAGCCGGATGTTCACGTCGTGCGCCGGGGTAGAAGTATTGATTCGGATCACCGGCAAAATTGCCCAAGCCTTCCACTTCATTCTTTACTGCATGAGAATGAACGATGTCCATAATCACTGCAATACCCAATCCGTGTGCGGTATCGATCAACTCCTTCAATTCTTCCGGAGTACCGAAACGGGAAGAAGCGGCAAAGAAACTGGATACATGGTAACCGAAACTACCGTAGTAGGGATGTTCCTGAATTGCCATGATTTGAATGCAATTGTATCCGGCTTTAGCTATGCGCGGAAGAGTTTTTTCACGGAACTCGTTGTAAGTTCCTACTTTATCTTCCTGTTGCGCCATACCGATATGGCATTCGTAGATAAGCAAAGGATCCGTATTAGGTTTAAATGTACGTTTCTTTACTTTATATGGCTTTTCCGGTGACCAGACCTGCGCACTGAAAATCTTGGTTTGCTCGTCTTGTACCACCCGTGTTGCCCAGGCAGGAATACGTTCTCCGCAACCGCCTTCCCAATGTACAATGAGTTTGTATAAATCACCGTGTCTCATGGCATCTGCCGGGAGTTTGATTTCCCAAACACCATAATCCTTACGTTTCAGACTGTACTTCTTCAGTTCTTTCCATTCATTGAATGTGCCCACAATAAATATTTCTGTGGCGTTGGGTGCCCATTCACGGAAAATCCAGCCGTCAGCAGTACGGTGAAGTCCGAAATATAAATATCCCGAGGCAAAATCAGACAAAGTCTGTTTCCCTTTGTTCGTCAGTTCAGCCTCTTTGTCTAATACATGCTGATGACGGCCTTTGATGGCATCTTCGAAAGGTTCCAGCCAGGGGTCGTTTTTGATCAAATTCAATGTTTCCATAAAGGATGAGTTTTTGATTGATTGGATTATTATGCTTTCACTTTCACAATGACTTTCTTCACACCGTCGAGAGAAATGCCGGGGGCATGTCCGTCTTGAGGGAAGAATATAGCAAACATTCCAGGTTTTACAGTGATATAAGTTTCAGCCAGTCCTTCAAAGAAAGTGATATCTTTCTCTGCATTGTACGGAGCATCAGCCGGTACACAATCTTTTCCTGCGGTATAGCCCATTACTTCCGCACCGGAGAGAGGAATCTGGATATCTATAAATTCATTGTGTGTTTCCAGTTTGGCTTGTTCTTTAGCTTTAGGGGTAGTTTGAGCTACGTTTACAACCAGGTCTTTACCTTTCAGTTCGGTTTTGCCAACTTCCATTGCGTTCAATTCATGTGATTGCAAGAATTCAATAGCTTGGGCAAACAAGGGGTTCAACGATGCATATTTTTCTAAATTTTCTAATCTATCTACTACCATAGCTTTAATGTTTTAAGTTAGTTATATTATTATCAAATTTTATTCAAAGTCGTCAATCGTGTAGTTCAGGAAATCAGCAAAAGGTTTCATTTGCTTAAAGACTTCTGCCGTACGATCTACGCAATCGGGTGCCAGAAAGAAGCTGTCCGGTTGATTGCAGCAACAGGTATATTCCTTGCATTTCAGATATTGGGCATATTCAAAATCTTTCGGAAATCCTTTAGGAGATGTTTTCAGGAAGTCGTCGCCTATCACCGGGAAGTATTGCCTGAAATCCGGATTCTCAACTATACCGCGAAATTCGTCTATGTTATCATACACTGCCTGTCGCACGGCTTTCAGCGTCTTAGGAGGCAGGCAATAGCTACCACCTGCCAGCAGACAGTTGCCCGGTTCAATGTGAACATAGTAACCGCAGTGGTCTGATTTCTTACCGCGGGCGTTGATGTATCCGCCCAAATGAGTCTTATACGGGGTCTTGTCCTGCGAAAAGCGCGTATCACGGTAAATCCGGTAAGTACAGTCTTTGACTTGAACGCCACGAATACTTTCATCGAAAAGCGAGATACGGGTAATTATAGCCGATAACAGGTTCTCAAATTCCCCACGGGCTTCTTCATACAAGTCCTTGTGAGCATTGAACCATTCGCGGTTATTGTTAGCGGACACTTCTTTCAAGAATTGAAAAATAACAGGGATGTTCATATTGGTATTTTCCTTATTATCTGACAAAATTACGCATAATTTTCCTAACATGCTACAAAGAGGGACAAAAAAAGCATCGGCTCTGGTAAACCGATGCTCCTTACACATTTATCAATCAAACAGACGCTTCTGTTTTTGATGTACTTACTTATCACAAGCGGGTACAGTCTCCTTTAATTAATCTTATATCTAATACTATGAAAAACACAATAATATAACACGTCTCCACAGAAAAAGTTCGAAGGGGTATGTGTGTTTTTATCATTTGTTTATATCTTTGTAGAAAAATTATACGAACATATGGAATATAAGTATGATGAGGAAAGTGTGAATGCCCTGATGAAGTGGGCTGAGAACGCACAGTTACCCAAAGAGTTACAACTAAGTGAGGCCGAAAATATTGTGAATCTTAGACAATACGTAGTGGCAAATATAAACGATATCAAAGCGCATTATCCGGATGAGTTTTACAATCCGGCCATTACGCGTCTGTACAGACTGAAGGAAAAACTGGAAGGAGAGGGGCAAGACTAAAAAAGATTCAGGGCGAAGCAAGAAACCTACTTTGACAAATGAGAAGAGGTCTTTTACTTCGTCCTGAATGATAAATCTGGAAATCTATCTGCTAATTATAGCTTGATTTTCAAAATCTTTCCACTGTATCCCTCTACAGAAACCTCCGTAGCCTTATAAGGCAGCAGACTAATACTTTCCGTCTTTCCGGTTAACAAATCTACTGCCGGATAAATATCCATCTGCGGTATTTGCAGGAAATCAAAAGCATGAGAAGGCACATTGATAGCTACATCTACTGAAATGTGGTCAAAGTTCACGATAATGAACAATAGTTCTTTTCCAGCTTTGCGCAAGAATGTGTATTGTTTATGTTCATTGAAGCGCCAGCCATTTGCGTTGGCATACATCAGATCGAAGAATTCTCCTTCAGTGATTGCTTTTTCTTTGTTGCAAAGCGTCAGGATGCGTTGGTAGATACTATAGATGTGTTTTTGGTCTTCCGTCAGCATCTTGCCATCGAACTTCCCACCATTCCGCCAGCGACGAATGGTGTCCACGCTCCAATAATCAAAAATAGTGGTACGTCCGTCTCTGCCACTGAAACCTTCGCTATCCATGCCCAGTTCACCGAATTCCTGCCCGAAATAAATCATCATCGGATTGGTATTCATACAAGCTGAAACAATCAATCCCGGAATGGCTTTACGTGGATTGCCGGCAAAGAAATCAGAAGCAATGCGCTGTTCGTCATGGTTCTCCAGGAAATTCAGCATCCGTTTCTCGATGCCACCCAGACTTTGCCAGGAACGGGTAATGGCCGTAGCCGAATCATAGCTGCAAATCACATTGCGAAGTGTATCATAAAGACCTACCTTGTCATATAGATAATCAAATTTTCCGCGGAATATGTAATTCTGATATTCTGCCGGATTATAAACCTCTGCAATGAATAACAAGTCAGGATGCTTTTCTTTCACTTGCGGAATCACCCATTCCCAGAACTCAACCGGAACCATTTCCGCCATATCACAACGAAAACCGTCGATATTCTTGTCTGCCCAGAAAAGAAGGATATCCAGCATCTTTGTCCAGGTGTCCGGAGTGGGATTGAAATGACAGGTTCCACCATTCTGATAGTCCACTCCATAATTCAGTTTCACGGTTTCGTACCAGTCGGTGATATTGGGATAAGCATCGAAACGATTGTTCCCCGTAGCCTTGGCAGGACATTCTTTATAAGGTTCAGCAGCCGATCCTTTCATATCGAACTGACCGTGCAATTCGGATTGAGGGATATAGTAAAAATTATTATATGGGCTGAAAGCGTAATTAGGATCATCATTTGCACCCAACTGTGAAGTTCCGTCAGGTTGTGCATCCGAATGATATTGGCGGGCAACGTGATTCGGAACAAAATCGATAATGACTTTCAGACCGCTACGATGAGTACGTTGTACCAGATTTTCAAATTCCTTCATACGTTCCTGTACATCGTTTGCCAAGTCCGGGTCCACGTCATAATAATCCTTGATGGCATAAGGAGAGCCTGCTTTGCCCTTAACAATAGCCGGATGATCGGGACGTATGTTGTAACGGCGATAATCCGTTTGCGTGGCATGCTCTATGATGCCGGTATACCAAATATGGGTGGCTCCCAACTTCTTTATTTCATTGAGTGCCTTGGCTGTAAAGTCCGCCATTTTACCGCATCCGTTTTCTGTTATGTTCCCGTTATTGATGCAGTGATTATGATTGTTACCAAACAAGCGCGTAAACACTTGATAGATAATCATTTTTTCATCTTTCCCCATTCTATTTTTTATTTTATGATTTGATAATTACTTTCATCTTTCCAGATGGTTCCCTGATCCGCTTTCAACTGATCCAGAAGAGCGTTAGCGGCATTGTATCCCTGCATAAATATCTCTTCTGCTTTTTCCAGTTCGGTATTGCTGTATCCATCCAGGTTATACGGTTCTATTAATAAATCCGCTTTTTCCCGTTCGGGGAACGTATTGGCACGGAACATGAAGTGGTAGGAACGCATGGCAATACTTACAATATTCATCTTATATTTGTTCGCCAGTAGCGGACTAACATTTACTGCCACCACTTTGCTACAAACACGTCGGATGGTAGATACAGGTAAGTTCATAAACACCCCACCATCTACATAATGCGTTCCTTCTATTTTTACAGGAGAGAAGAGGACGGGCATACAGCAGGAAGCCGCCACACGTTCGGCAATATTCCCTTTGTGGAAATGCACCACACGTCCGTGATCGAGGTCGGTTGCAGTGATGATGAGAGGTATTTGCAATTCTTCCATCGTCTTTGCTTTCAGATTGGTTTTCAAGAAATCAATAAATTCTCCTAACTCGAACAATCCCACTTTTGGGATGACTAATTTGGTCAGGTCCTGGAACTTATGCCCGGAAAAGTAATCCAGCACTTTATGCGGTTCGTTACCGTCTGCATAAAACACGCCTGCCAAAGCCCCTGCGCTTACTCCCGAAAGGATATTAGGTTTGATGTCATGTTCCAACAATGACTGCATCACGCCCAGATGCGCGAAACCCTTGATAAAACCACCGCTCAAAGCATATCCTATAGGATATTTGTTCGTAAACCAATTATTAGATGTTGCCTCCATGTAAAAAATCTACCATATATTTGTTCGCCACGAAATTAGTGATTTTATCGTAGGTTGAAAGTAAAAAGGGAGAAAAATGTGCTAAGTATAGAGAAAAAGCAACGCCTGCCCCCAATTTATACAATCGAAGACAGGCGTCAGTGGGAATCGGGAAAATATTTAATCAAAAGCCAAAATCATCTACCTGAATTTCTTCCTGATGATTATCGGTGAAGGGTTTAGCTTCTTGCTGTACGGCATTTCCTTCGATATATACGGCGCGGAAGGGGCGGGCAGGGCAGACGTATTCACAACCGCCACAACCTACACAAATTTCCGTATCTATATGAGGAATTGTCAATCCGTCCTTGAAAGGAATCATCGACAGAGCTTGCGTAGGACAATGTTCTGAACAAGCCCCACAACTGGTTCCGTCACGGTAGACGATGCAGTTCTCCTCGATGAAGACAACCTTACCCATCTGTGTCAGGTGTTTCTGCTCTTTCGTCAGTGGCAGGATAGCTCCATTCGGACAAACATCCCCGCATACGGTACAATCGAAATTACAGAAACCCTTTTCAAAGAAAACGGTCGGTTGCATCATTCCCCCGAAACCATACTCCATAAAAGCAGGCTTCAGTACATGAGAGGGACATTTACTGACACACAGGTGGCACGAGGTGCAATGTGTCTGAAAATGTTCCAGACTGATAGATCCCGGCGGTGTTATAGGCGTCTGACGTTTATCACTTTTCATTCCGGCTGCCGCAGCTGCTACGTTCTGGGCTTGTGCCATTACTTTGGGAGTTGCAGCGGCAGTTGTCAGCCCGGCAAGTAAAAAACGGCGTTTGGAAGCGTCAGTCACCTGTTTCTCTGTTTTGAGGGGAGTGGTATAACTAAGTGCATTCTGGCGACATTCACCCAGACAATCGAAACAATCGACGCAACGACTGTAGTCAATAGTCTGTTCCGGACTATTAATACATGAGGCTTTGCATTTAGTGGCACACAGTCCGCAATGATTGCATTTTTCTGTATCGATGCGTACTTTAAACAGTGAGAAGCGACTCAGAAAGCCAAGCAGCGTACCTACCGGGCATATTGTGTTGCACCAGGTACGTCCGTATTTCCATGCCAGAAAGCCAATCACCAAGAACGTCAACAGTCCGATAATAAAGGACGAGATACTCAGGAGAGAAGCGTCCACCTGATAGAAAGTATAGTTATTGAAACTTGAAAATATGCTTTCCAGCAAATTGTTCCCTAACATATACACAGGTTTAAACACATTGACCGTCATACGTCCGAAAGCGCTGTAAGGATCGAGCAGACCTAAAATGACCGTAAATCCGAAAAGAAAAGCTATCGCCGTTACACCCAATACTCCCCAGCGCAGTATATTCCTGGCAGGCGAGTAGCGGAAACGTTTCTTTTTCTTTGCCGTTTTTTTAGAAATCCAGGTCACTATATCCTGAAAGATACCCATCGGACAAATTGTAGAGCAATAGATACGTCCCAATAACAAGGTAATCAGTATCAGCACTGCCAGGATAATAAAACTGAGTGACATCAATGCCGGCACAAACTGTATATGTGCCAGTCTGTGGAAACTATTTGGCAATATTTCCGCAAAATCCAGAAAATAAAAGGTTATCAGCCCGAAGATAACAACGGACAATATAATACGTGCTTTTCTCAACATAAGTGTGTATACTTTATATCGCTTGAATTAAAGCTTGATACGCTTCACATTCAGCTTATCCAAATCCATTGTTCCAATCTTCAATGCCTGCCCGTTAGCAAGGTGAGCTACGCTTTCAAGCGGCATTTCGCGAACCTGGTTAAAGAATTTGGTGGCAGCCGTATCTACGGCCACAATATCCTGTGAAATAAATAATCCTTTGGTCAATACCACATCCGAAGCAGAACGTCCACGCGGACCATTCGTTTTCAAAACGCGATAGGCATCCACCACATTCAGTACTGCTTTCTTATCCATTGTGCAGATATCGGCAATACATTGCTGCAAGTCGTTGGAATGGAAGAAACCGCGATCCCAGACAATACCCATGTGGTTCTTCATGGAAATCGTCAGGTTGGCGCCGCCATGGTTTTTCAGGATGGGCACATTGATCCATACATCACTGTTCAGAATAGCTTCGTGTACCTTGGCACTTTTCATACGTACGCCTTTGGGCAATGAGACTGGTTTGTAGTAGCTTTCCAGATGAGCCGGCATAACTTTGGCACCCGCAGCTTTGGCAGCTTCTTCAATGCCGCTATTCTTGTAGCACTTCTGCCAGTCATCGCAAGTATGATCAAAAACCGTAACTTCCTTGGCACCTGCGGCAAGACATTGCTTCACAATTTCCGCAACCAGCTTCGGATTTGTATTACCGGCCAGTTCGGGTACTTTATCCCAACCGATATTCGGTTTAACCACTACCTTTTGTCCCGGTTTTATAAACTGTTTCATGCCACCCATTTCTGTAATAGCACGCCTGAACATCGCTTCCGGTTCTCCACCCATCACAGCTACCAGATCCACCTTACCGCCGCCAGCATTTGTCAGCTTTTGCGCCAGTATGTCCATTGCTTCAGAACGTTGCACGGTCATCACCGCACCCGTCACCGCCAGAGTCTTTAAGAAATCCCTTCTATCCATAGGCCCTTTCAGATTATTAATCTATTAATTATCAATTGTTCATAGTATCCACGGGAACTTAAAACATGTCTCGTCAAACAAGGCATAATCTGCCGTACCATTGACTGCGAATGTTTTTATAAGACGTGCCTCTTTCAGTAATTCGCACGCCAGACGAATGGTAGAGCCTGTCTTAATACGGTCATCTACCAATAAGATGCTTTTATCTTTAAAATCAAAGTCAACCGGAGCGAGCAACTGGGGTGCATCGTACTTTGGATGCTGGTATTCATCCCGCAAATTGATACGTAGCAGATGCACTTCTTTTTGCAATCGCTGGTTGATGATACCTGCCGGAACGATACCGCCATTAGCAATAGCCACGATCATATCAAAATCATCGTGGAATTCAATTGTGCGGAAGCGCTCCAGCACTTCTTCCATTGTTTTTGCCATATTGTTATGGGAGATAGTCTATTATTAAAGTTTGGAAATAGCTTTCAGCAGAGCGTAACCACCGAACCATTGGATCAGCATACCCGGAATACCGATACGGAAATCTTGTACGGCCAGGAAGAAGTTACCACATATAGCCCATTCAAAAGCAGTGCCTATCACCTGGTAAGCAAGAATCACACCAAGCAATGCAACTAAGGATATCTTTTTTGTATATCGTGCAGCAAATGCAGCGGCTCCTGCAAGCAAACCGGATTTTATCAGCAACACAGGCAATGCAGCGGCAGCGGGCATACCAAACAGTAAATGATTAATCACTGGAGAAAGTAAAGCCGTAAGCAGTCCTACACGGAAGCCGAATTTATAGGCGGCAATCAGTGTAAAGAAATAGATAGGCAGCAAAGTCGGTCCGCCCATGGGAACCAGATGGCAAAGCTGCGGCAATGCTATATTTCCTGCAACAAATAAGAATGCAAACAAATAGGTCTTCACGTTACTGAACGACAAAGAGTAGAGTTTAGCAGATGTTTCCATTATTCAATGATTAGATTTTAATTTGTTATTATTATGTTTCTTCGAGATACAAAAGTAGGGGATGAGTGCTCATTTTGTTTGAAGATTTGTCTCAATCCTTACAGGTTTTGTATCGCTAGATTTATATTAAGACTCTTTCGGACGGAAAAGGTTTAAATCTTCACCAATTCATATTGCATATTGCCCAATCCGATCTTTTCCGCATGGCGCAATCCAGCTAGCCAGTCCGTATCCGGGTGCATCATGTGGAACTTGTCATGGCCGCACAAATCATCGTGCTCATGTCCGGCAGAAAGGCGGTTACCCGTGTGCAGTATAGGAGCCTGGATGACCATATCCGCGCATGCTTTATCCAGAGCCACCGGGTCTGTAGAAGCCAGAATACCGAGGTCGGGGACAATGGCGGCATCATTATGATTCCAACAGTCACATTCCGGAGATACGTTCATTATAAAACTGATGTGGAAGTTGGGCTTATCTTTCACTACGGCCAGTGAATATTCGGCAATCTTATAGTTTAAGCGTTCGGACGTATCTTCATCGCCCATAATGGCGCGTCATACTGGCACAAGGCGACACACTGTCCGCAACCTACGCATTTAGCGTAATCTATTTCTGCTTTGCGTCCTGCATTCAGATGTACGGCGTCGTGTGCACAGTGCTTCACGCAGATATTGCAGCCGATGCAACTTTCCGTATCTATTTTGGGTTGAGAGGCCGAATGCAGTTCCAGTTTTCCGGCTACGCTGGCACAACCCATGCCCAAATTCTTTAAAGCTCCGCCAAAGCCGGCTTGTTCGTGTCCCTTAAAGTGATTCATGCTGATGATAATATCCGCATCGGCTATGGCAGTACCAATCTTGGGGGCGGCACAGTACTCACCGTTCAAGGGAATTTCCCGGCAATCCGTACCTTTCAATCCATCTCCGATGATAACCTGACATTGGGCGGATATAGGATTATAACCGTTTTCCATTGCGCTTTGCAGGTGATCGACGGCATTGGCACGACGGCCTGAATATAGTGTGTTACAGTCCGTCAAGAAAGGTTTCGCACCATTGTTGCACAATAGGTTTGCCATGCGAGCCGCGTAGTTCGGGCGAAGATAAGCAAGGTTTCCCGGCTCACCGAAGTGAATCTTGATAGCGACAAAACTGTCTTTTAAGGGTAGCTGTTCAATACCTGCCCGCTTTACCAGACGCTCCATCTTATCCAGAAGATTGGAAGTAGGAGAGGTACGCAGGTCTGTGTAGTAGACTTTTGATGTTTCCATATTACCTATTTATAGTTATAATATGTGCAAAAATAAGAGATATTATCCATATAAATAGGTATGGAAACAAAAAAAGTAGCGAAGTTCTTTCGCTACTTTAATTTGGCATTATCCTAACGGATCATCCTCTATACCACCGTCACCTCCTTGGTTGCCGCCGCTACCGTTACCACCGGAACTGCTTCCGTCCGTATAATCTGTATCGATGGGAATGGCGCGGGTTACGCTCATTTCTCCCAAAGTACGTTGGAAAATCTTCCCCGGAGTGAATACAATACGTTTACGTACTATATTGCTTGCCGTAACACCTTCTGCGGTATCCGCGCTTTTGGCCTTAATGGTGGGGCGAAAGATGCCGAACTCTCCCAATTGAACACTTTTTCCGTCATCAATATCCTCCGCCATCATATCAACCAGACCGCTGACTACCAAATCTACCACTTTTCGATGGACTCCGCAAAGTCGACTGACCTTTGCACACGTTTTACTAAAACTCATTTGTCCCGAACGTACAGATTTTGCTACATACTTCTCAGTCTTTGTGTCGTCAAAGCCAAACACTCTCTTGGTCACTACATACTCTAAAGCCATAATAATTAAAGTTTAATAGGTTAAAAAAAATAAGGTTTACTGTTGTCATTTGTTTCAGATGACTTTGCAAAGGTACTATATGGCACAAGGGGGATTGTCCCCTTTGAGTACCTTTAAACAGATAATTCTGATAAAAATCTTAAGACATATTCCTATTTAATTAAAATTCAATGTTTTAGAAATGATGATTTTATTAATCTATACTGAATTTACCAGATGTTTTTGTGAATTCTCTCTTCTACCCGAATATCTTTCTGCTTGCATATATGTGCATTTTCAGCTGCATAACCGATAGCAAGGAAACAGGTGAATTCATATCCAACGGGAGCATTAACGAGATGTTTCACGTACTCCGGTTCATTGCCAATGGGAATACGGAAAGCACATGCCAGTCCTTCTGCAGTTGCGGCTAACAGAATGTTCTCTACAGCTGCCCAAGCCGAAGCGAAATAGTTCAAAGAACTTTGGTCTGCCGGCTTGCATAAAGGATAATCCTTCTGTTTGAAAAACGGCAGGATAAGGCAATTGCTTTGGATTAGCATACGTTGTTGTTTGGGCAATGCATCGGTAAACATGGCATGTTCGTCCTTGTCCATGATGCTTGCGGTGGCTTCAAGCCCAGTTTGTTGGATGTTTTTAGTATTTTCTGCCACAGGTGCTATCAATCGGGTGATGTTTTCCTGCCCTCTTACAACAATAAACTCAAACTGCCGCAAATGGTCGTTGGTCGGAGCTTTAAATGCAGCAGACAATACCTTTACCAACACTTCATCCGTTACTTCCTTATTGGAAAAGTCGCGGATAGTTCTTCTTTTCTCTAATACTTGATAGAAATCCATAACAATACATTTTAATAGTTATACTTGTTGTTTTCGGCAGCAAAGTTATGCCGCTTTCTTGTTGTATATTTGTGGTATTGTTTCGTATAATTGTCGTATATTTGCATTAAACCATTTTGCATACAATTATGGAAGATATGATTACTCCCTATGAGCTGCCCGAAGTAGAGAACCACTCATTCTTTTTTATAGACCAACGAATTGAGGCTCATATAGAAGCCAAACTGCATCAGCATGATGCATGGGAGCTATATTATGTGTTACATGGACATGGCACCCGAATGGCAGGTGATACGTTACAACCTTTTTCGGCAGGTGATGTAGCATTGATACCACCATCTATGCATCATTACTGGGAATATACACCTTCATCGACAGACACTGACGGGTGTATTCATTACCTGATGGTTGCTTTCAGTCATACCTTTGTACTGAAATGCATAGAAGTGTTTCCCGAATTGAGAAACCGTTTGGCAGGTCTTACATTTCCTGTTAATGCGTTAAAGTTTGGCTTGGAAAGTTCTCGAATCATTCGCAAAATATTATTGGAGATGAACGATATGGACGAATTGGAACGATTGTGCGAGATGTTTCGCTTGCTACCTGTCATATTCACTTCATCCGATCATACTTTTGCAGGTAAACCTATGAATATAGATCGGGATGTGAGACGTATGCAGCAAATTTGCACCTATGTGATGGCCCATTATGTCCATGCTATCTCTTTAGACGATATTGCCGCAGAAGTAGGCATGAACCGTTCTGCATTTTGCTCATACTTCAAACGATGCAAGGGAATGACATTCTCACAATTTGTGACCCAGTATCGCCTGAATACGGCTTGCGAGCTCCTAAAACACTCACAAAAACAAGTATCGGAAATCTGTTTTGCAGTAGGATTTAATGATGTACCACATTTTAATCGGATTTTTAAAAAATTGAAAGGGGTAACACCACAAGAATATAGAAAAAAGTTTTGACTAACGGACATATTCGGACAAAGCAGAGTGAATTACTTGGAATAGTGTTCATTAATGAAAACAAATATACTACCTTTGTATGGTTAAGTAAATACTAGTACTCACCAGATATTGAAGAATCAGATGAATAGCAATTATAAAGTTGGGGATTTAATTTATGATGCGAATATTTATGATGGAATGAATACCCATATAAATGATTTGCTATTTTACAAGCGATGGCTGCCTAAAAACAAGGATGCCTGTATACTTGAACTTTGTTGCGGTACAGGCAGACTTACTATGTCCGATAGCGCAGGAAGGATATGATATCAGCGGGGTAGAGTAGAACATGAAAAAGAACCAATAGAAATTGCTGAATATACCACCAAAGATGGGAGAGAAGTATTGATAAAGCAGATCATGCGATACGAGAGCAAAACTCAGATAAATCGCATAGAATGGCACTATTTCATTAATGGTGAGTTTGATTCGGTTCAGAATTTGGATATGAGGCTATTCTTTCCTCAAGAGTTAGATTCATACCTGGAATGGAACGGTTTTGAAATTCTTCATAAGTTTGGCAGTTTTGAAGAAGAAGCATTTTGTGATCATTCGGAAAAACAGATATTTGTTTGCCAATGAGCTATTGCTGACTGATGGAGGTATTCTCATTTTTGATGTTTTCTCGGAAGGGATTATTGATGACAGACAGGAAAGCCGGGGTTGGGAATATGCCCCTTGCGGTGGGTTCTGGAATGAAAGTGAATATTTACTTCTAAGCCAGACATTCCATTATCCGGAGAACAAAGTTTTTGCATATCAATATAACCTGATACTTGAAGACACAGCCAAACATTTCATCATTTGGGAAAGGTATTATTCGGAGGAAGAAATAACAAGTATATTGAGAAAGGTAGGATTCCGTAAAATATCTATTTATAAAGAACTACTCGGCAAGAATGATTTTACATCGAGTAGTGAATTTTTTATAGTAGCAGAAAAGTGAGTAGCGAAAGAACTTCACTACTCACTTTTTCACTCTGACAAGGAGATTTATCCTAATGGATTTTCATCCAAACCGCCGTCGCCACCTTGATTGCCACCGCCCTGATTTCCACCACTGCCGTTACCACCGGAACTACTTCCGTCCATATAATCCGTATCAACGGGAATAGAACGTGTCACACTCATTTCTCCCAAAGTACGTTGGAAAATCTTTCCCGGAGTAAATACAATACGCTTGCGTACTATATTACTTGCCGTTACACCTTCCGCCGTATCCGCACTTTTAGCCTTAATGGTGGGGCGAAAGATGCCGAACTCTCCTAATTGAACACTTTTTCCGTCATCAATATCCTCCGCCATCATATCAACCAGGCCGCTGACTACTAAATCTACTACCTTTCGGTGGATTCCGCAAAGTCGACTAACCTTTGCACACGTTTTACTAAAACTCATCTGTCCCGAACGTACAGATTTCGCTACATACTTCTCTGTCTTTGTGTCGTCAAAGCCAAACACTCTTTTGGTCACTACATACTCTAAAGCCATAATAATTAAAGTTCAATTGGTTAAAAAAAATAGGGTTTACTTGCCATCATTTATTTCTGATGACATTGCAAAGATAGGATGTAGTGCGGGAAGTATTGTACTCTTTTGATGCCTTGGAGTGGGTTTTTCTGAGAAAAGTTATAAATGGATGATTTAAAGCGCTTTGTGAAAATCGATAGAACTTGCTCTTTCTTATAACTTTTAAAGATAAGAGCAAGATTCTTTTCTTTGTTATCAATTGATTCCAAAACTATACTTAAATCATAAGCTTTTTCAGAAAGTAGAAATATTCTGCGGCTTTTGTCATGTCATTTTAAGAATTCCACCTTCAATATATAATGGCTTATTCTCCCAAGCGGAAATCGCTAACATTATCGTGAGACAAAGAAATTTCTTCAAAACGACTTGTGCAGCTGCCTTTTTGAGGACATTGGCTGCTGATGCCCAAATAAATGTTCTTTGGATAATAATTCTTGTATAGACGAACCATGTTCCATCTTTTCTTGTCGATGGAATAATAGCTGGCAATGGTTTTTGTATCAGATGAGATCTTCAGGTAAACAGATGAAACATTTAATTTATCATGATTATTATCATCGGATGTTCCTTGTGTTCTTACTGTAACAATACGGTGGTTACCGTATTCATCCTGTTCAAATGCCAGTTTCTGCCAAAGTGAATCACAAGAATAGACAAAAAGGTCGGCTGCATTATACAATCCCTCTGTTGTAAACTCCGGAGTAACCTTGGCTATTAACGTAAAAGGTTTCGTGTTCTCAACGGGGACAAGCAGAATGGGAAGTGTTGTATTTGACAGTTTTCCATTCGGGTCACTGAAGAAATCCAGTCCTTCGGTACAATGGAATTCCAATGCGCCATCATCAAGCAGTTTCACGCAATTTTCAGCTCCATTGATGGCATTAGTGAAAGTGATGTTTCCCGCACTGATTTTGCAATCTGTAACTTTGTTCATAACTGTTTCGTTCATTGTTTGTTGAGACTCATCTTGCTTAGCAGAATTGTTAGATTGGCAAGAAGCCAATATGATGCTTCCTGCAAGAATTACTTGACAAATAGTATTACTTTTCATTGCTTAATAGATTATGAATGATTAATTTTTTGCAAAAATAGTCTGTTTCGGCCATTCACACAATGGTGAAAAATAACCAAATTCATAACGAGACAATATACTATTTGGAGCTAGATTCGGAACTCGATCAGAAAGCCACTTCTACGAATTACGTAAATAACAAATCAGATAAGCTTTGATTATCAGAAGTATAAAAAATGAATTATTTGCGTAATTCGTATAATTTGTGTTCTAAGCTTTATTTTGATATCCTCTTTAGATTTTATTTTCTGTATTCTTAGGATATCAAAACCGGAATCCGTACATGAAGATTTCCTTTTTTCATCTTTTCCTTATTTTATGTTTTTTATTTGATGATTCCGATTCGGCGAAGCCAAGCCTCCGTACCGTTGGCACTGCTTGGCATATCAATACCTGCATCGTCGGGTGGCCCGGGAGTAGTGATGTCATCCGGATTAAGATCTTCGGGAAGCGTTTCCGGAATATGCTTTGACTCAGGGGTTACCTTGTAAATCTTCTGCATTGATTCGTTCAGATAGGTTGTAGCTCCGTAAGTGAAGAACGGGATAACAACCTTATCTTTCAGATCGTATGCTTCGAGGAATGTGCAAACCACCATAGCAGGCTGATGCCACCAGCAAGGTGAGCCAACGAAAATCGTATCATATTGCACAATAATTTCCTTATCGGGCAGATTCGCCACTCCGGGACGCAGGTCGTTGTAAGCCTCATTCTGAATACGGTCGCTGTCATCGTATGGATTTTCGGCATACGGATCGGCCGCTTCGATGCGATATATGTCAGCACCGGTAAGTTCCACAATTCGTTCGGCTACGGCTTGCGTGTGTCCCTGCGCGGAAAAGTAGGCTACGAGAGTTTTACTGTTACCGGACGGATTGTCAGTATCATCGGGAGTTGTCGACTGTTCCGTCTGCGATGCAGGAGTGTCATCTGAAGAACAAGCTGCCATAGTCGTCAACGGAAGAAACAAAAATGGGATAAAAAATAATTTTCTCATATTCAAATGGTTATTTAAGATGTTGTTTAAAGAATGTGTCCAGTTTGGGCAGCGTGATTTTCAGATACTCCGGCTGGTCGTACAAATCTACGTGCGTTGCTCCGGGTACGACAAACAGCTCTTTCGGTTCGGCTGCTTTTGCGTATGCGTCTTCCGAGAAGTAAGCTGATACAGCGTTTTCTCCCACGATGAAGAGTACCGGTCGCGGCGATATGGTCTCGATCTGTGCGAACGGGAAGAAGTTCATCATCGGTGCAAGACTCGTGTAGGAGTAATAGCCCGTAGAGTTGGGATGCTGGCCACGCTCCGGATTGTCATAGTAATCGAGGAAGTCAATGGCAAACTTCGGTGTGTTTTCATCTACTTTTTCGGGTAGGGCACGGATGTCCTTACGTGCAACTCCGCCATATTCTGCCGTGCGCTGGCGACCGATCTCATCGAGAATTGCCATACGTTGTTCATACGTCTGGGAATCGCCCACACCCTGACGGCGGGCACGTCCCATATCGTACATACTGATCGTTGCCAACGCCTTGATGCGATGGTCTATCTGCGCTGCGCTGACGGAATAACATCCTCCGCCACAGATACCAATGACACCAATCTTATCGGCATCGACAGCCGGATGATTCGTGAGGAAATCGACCGCTGCGCTGAAATCTTCCACCCGCACCTCGGGCGACTCGATACGACGCGGATAACCGCCGCTCTCACCATAATAGGAAGCATCAAAAGCCAATGTCACATAACCGAGTTCCGCTAACTTACGGGCATGTAGTCCCGAAGTCTGTTCCTTGACACCACCGAAAGGATGACCGACGATGATGGCGGCATATCTCTTTGCAGGGTCGTAGTTTGCAGGGAAATAAAGATCGCCAACCACATCAATAAGGAAACGGTTGTGGAACGTTACCTTCTGCTTCTTTACGCCATTCTCCACTGCTACGGCCGGGGCTTGGGAATCAGCGATTAATCCTTTACTTTGTAGCAGTTCGTTCAATATTAGTTTGCCGGCATCAGCCTCGCTGCGACCGATATTTTTTTCGATGATGGCCAGCACACCACGTAATTCATCCGGTGTTACGCCCACATTCAGTGCGATACCCATGTGCCCTTTTAGCATCGGTTCCACACCTTTGCCCAAAGAGGCGATCACGGCAACGGTCACCAGTTCCCGTTCAGCGTATGTCAGGACATCCCGCTCAAAAAGGTCAGCAAAGAGGTGCTCTTTGAGGAATACTTCGATTTCCGGAGCTAGTACAGCATAATTAGCTTTCGGTGCATCTGCCGGAACACCCGAAATTTCGGCGAGAATATCACGTCCGCGTTCGTACTTGCTGCGGGTATCAGTTATCGGCGACGCTTCACGACCCCGGTTATCCTCGATACCTTTCGCTTTCCGTTCATCAAGTATCGCAACAAGGGTTTGTAGTCCGCGCAAGGCACGCGGGAAACCGCAATAGGCGTAGGCGTGTACCATTACTTCCTTGAGTTCACCCACGGTCATTCCGTCATTTAATCCGTCGGTAAGGACAGGTTTCAGTTTATCGAGGTCTCCTTTACCCGTAAGGGCGGCGACCTCTGCAATGTGTTTCCGTTTACTGTTCATAACTTGTTCCATTTTTGGGTTTTGGGCGGCTGCGATTCCATATCCGAAAAAGATACAGATCAGTATCGTCCTAATTCTTGTTTTTATTTTCATAATCTCTATCATTTTATTTTCCTGTTTTTATCTGATGCAAAATTAGGCTGGAATTTTCGCTTCGACCGGTCATGAATTACGGTTTAAAGGATAATTTTTACGGATTTGCTGCATCTTTTTTATTTTATTGACTGCAAAAGCGTACGCAGTAGTTAAGTAGCAGTTCGATGTGTGAGGCGATGATCGATGCACTATAACGGTCGATGGCATGGTGCAACTCTTCGCCGATCTCCCGCAGGTTATTGGTTATGATTTGTTGTTCATGTTCTGTCAGCACACCCCGGCAACGGCAGCGTTTCGGATAGGTTTCAATACGGTTTTCAAGCGATGTGTCGCACAACAGGTCGGGATGGAAAAGCACACCCGAATAATAGTCGGCATGCCGGTGTTGCTTCGAGGGTATCTCGACCACCTCACCGGGATAAATCAGTCGTAACCATTCCTTTTCCGACGCTTTGCTCTGCTTCGGAGAGTTGTAATATAGCAACCCGTAAAAATCACACACAATCCGAATATCCTCACTCAAATTCGTTTTCGACAGATCAATCATGCAGATCTGCGGATGCAGCGTTTCATGCCCCGTCAATTTATTGAACATATCAATAGTCATAAGTCCGGAATTATTTATTTGTATCACTGTTCTTTTTTCTATTTATTTTTCCATGATGCAAAATTACGGGCTATCCGAAAGTTCCATAGGGTATAAATTACGGTTTCACATATAATTATTACAGGTTGAAACAGATCGCCCGAAGATATTTTATATATTTGCGTAAAAACAATGAAATCCACTGTTATGGAGAAGATTATAAAGCTGAATACGATCAAGGAATACAATGATTTTCTGGGTATAGAAACTCCCCATCCGTTGGTAAGCGTAATCGACGCTTCCAAAATTAAATCGTTGCGCCATGTCTGTAAAAACATAGGTTTCTATGTCATTTATCTGAAGGACATCAAGTGCGCCGATGTGATAAAGTATGGCCGTAAATTCTATGATTTTCAGGAAGAGACACTGGTATTCGCCGCTCCGGGACAGATTATCGGCAACGACGATACAGGAGAGTCATTCCAACCCAAAGGTTGGTGGCTGACATTTCAGCCCGAATTGTTACATGGTACACCGCTTGGCCGCCACATGCAGGATTACACGTTCTTTTCCTATGCCGTTAATGAGGCATTGCATCTCTCTAAACAGGAACGGCAGACCGTGATAGATTGTATGATGAAAATCGACGAGGAGATCAAGGGAGCAACGGACAAGCATAGCAAGCTGATTATCGCTTCGGCCATCGAATTGCTGTTAAACTACTGCATCCGTTTCTATGACCGGCAGTTCATAACCCGTAAAAAGGAGAACAAAGATGCACTTAGTTCTTTCGAAGCATTGCTGAACGACTATTTCACGTCGGACAAACCCTCGAAATTTGGTACGCCGACCGTGGCTTATTGTGCAGACCAACTGCATCTGTCTGCAAATTATTTTGGAGATATGATTAAGAAGGAGACTGGTTCTTCTGCTCAGGAATATATTCTGACAAAAACAATGGATACAGCAAAAGAATTGCTTGCAGACCCAAACAAATCAGTCAGTGATGTAGCCTACGCTTTGGGATATCAATATCCACAATATTTCAGTAAAGCGTTTAAGCGCATTATAGGATGTTCACCGAATGAATATAGGACATCGTAATTAAATATCTCATCACGAATTAGTGATATACAGCACATCGATCATTCTGATTACACGAAAAGTCCGGTTAGTTGAGGAACAATTAGCTTATGGGGCTGTTTTAATCTTATACTACGATAGAATTAATTCTATGAATATCCTGAAGTTTTTTAGCTCTAAGGAAAAGTATAATAGTATTATAACATTTACAGCATTATGAATTTAGACGAAGTCCTCCATTATCGTCGCTCTGTGCGAGCGTATGACAGAACAAAACTGATAGATCCGGAAAGAATAAAACATTATCTGGAATTGGCTACATTAGCTCCCAACAGCTCGGATATGCCGTTGTGGGAGTTCTATCATATCACTCAGCCCGAATTACTGGCAAAGGTTTCAAGAGCTTGTCTCGATCAGAAAGCCACTTCTACAGCTTCACAAATAGTTGTTTTCGTGGTGCGGCGTGATTGGTACAGGAAACATGCGCGGTTTGTACTTGATTTCGAACGGGAGAATATCCGGCGTTACAGTCCGAAAGAGCGTCAAGCCAAACGCATCAAAGACCGGGAATTATACTATGGCAAATTGATGCCGTTTGTTTATGCCCGTTTCTTTGGAGTTTTGGGATTATTCAGAAAATTACTGGTTAACATCATCAGCATTTTCCGCCCGATGATGCTCGAAGTCTCCGAAAATGATATGCGCGTGACTGCCCATAAATCTTGTGCACTTGCTGCCCAAACGTTTATGATTGCTATGGCAAACGAAGGGTATGACACTTGTCCTCTGGAAGGTTTAGATAGCCGTCGGCTAAAAAGGATACTGAAATTGCCTCATGGTGCTGAAATAAATATGGTTATCCCCTGTGGAATACGGGACGGAAATAAAGGAATCTGGGGGGAACGGTGCAGAGTACCGTTTGATGAAGTTTATCGTAGAATCTAAAATAGTTCTTTTGATTGTCAAACCATGTCACGTATCTCTTTTATCTTTTTTGTGAGATACCAAGTATCGGAACGGGCCATTATGGATATAAAAAGTTTTCAATATAATAACATTACGGAAATAGATAAACAATTATTAAAAAGGTTGCTTTATTTTATTTGGGAGGATATAAATATAGAAGATATTCATCCCCAAGAAATGAATGTCATGTCATTTTGCGCTATAGAAAAGAATGAATTTATTGGCTATTTAGGAGTTGTTTCATGGAATATTATCGTAAAAAATAAAACTTTTAAAATGTGTGGGTTGAGCTGTGTTTGTACACATCCGGAATATAGAGAACAGGGAATAGGGAGTATGTTAGTAAGGAAAGCAACGGAATGGATTATGCAAGATGGTAGATTTGATATAGGTCTGTTTACTTGCTCACAGAGAAATACACCTTTTTATGAACATATAGGTTGGTGGCAAAAATGTTCGAATTTAGTTTTGAAAGAAAGTGATAGAGAGGGAGCTTATGTTAGTGATTCTCTTCAGCTAAATGTGTTCAAATTACTGATTTCTGCAAAAGCTAAATTATACGCTAATTATTTTGAGAACTCAATTGTAACTCTAAATTTCCCTAAAGGAAAATTCATATAGTGATCCCTGTAATTCTCCATATCACAACATTTAGTATTGCAGTGAAAGGATAACCTGTCTATGTTTGTGTATGGTATTGTGAAAACGTAAAGTTCGTTTGTGCTAAGTGAAATAAAACATACCACAGTCTTAAATATATACAAATTATAGGCGTCTTTCTGCCTTGTTCAGCTTCCTGTTATTCGTTTTTAAAGAATAACAGGAACGTTTTTAAAGAATGTGCTCAACGTTTATTAAAAACGTAAAAAGCCTCTTTTAAGCCTAAATTTGATAAATATCAACAAAAAAGGCGGTGATTCTTATGAAGAATTACCGCCTTTCCTATTTATTGTCTATTATTATTCCGGGAATGGATCACCCAGATTCTCTATTATCAGCCCGTATTGCTTGGGAGAGAGCCAGCGATGATTATAAGGTTGATAGCCCGTTTCAACTAAAGCAGTCGCCAGATTTGTACACCTTTTAATGCTACGTTGTAAAGATCTTACCGCATTTTTCGGAGTGGAACAACCGGGGAAATACATACCGGCCAATTCGGAGAAAGAAAGAATCAGTTTTGCCATTTGCTAAGGTTTTAGGTTTAATATTAAAATTCAGTTTTTTAAAGCTCTACAAAGATACTACATCAGAAAGGCGAAGTCAAGTATTTGGGTTGGTTTTTCCGACTTTTATTTTTTCTTTTTTTTATTCTTCTCATTTTCTGAGATAACATCTTGTATATTCGTTTTTTTTATAAATTTGCCCAACTTACAACATAACAAAAAACAATATGCGACACTCTTGTATTTCCTTTCTCAGCATCTCTCTTTTTCTTCTCACGGCTTGTTCCGGAGAAAAAGGTTCACATGATCAGGTTTCTACAGTCAGTATAGATAAAGGCGTCGAACACTTTGATGCGGACTACACTTCGGCACAATATCAATCTCTTTTCAAAAATCCGAAAACGATCCGGCTGGAAACGAATGATAAATGCCTGTTGAGTGCTAATGCGTACCTGCTTAATGTGACTCCAAAGTACATAGTTATCGGAGATAAGACGAGTTTTTATTTCTTTAATGCCGAAAACGGTTCTTTTCTTTCTGTGATGGACAGGAAGGGAAATGGACCTGAAGAATATGCCGACATCTTTTCCCGCTTTTTTGATGAAGAAAAAGAGTTGATTTATGTTGCTACTCCTAATAAGACTAAATTATATAAGCCGGACGGGACTTTCGTCAGCGAATACCCCAAAGATAGTATATCCAACTTTATAGGTGTGTCCAACGGATATTGGGGAACCTACAAAAGAGAATATCAGAAATCGCACTTAGTAGCCTTCTTTGATAAGGACTGGAACATGAAACAATCTTTCTTTCCTTTCGATGCTGAATCGGTAATGGGCTTTTCAGGTGGCTACATCGTGCCCAGATTCAGAGACGGAAACGACCAAGTGTGTATCGTGATTAATGATACGTTGTATGCCAGTAGAAAGGAAAAACTCATTCCCGCTGTAGCCATCAATCAGGGCAAACTAAAGATGCCGACAGATTTGAATGGTGATCTTGAACGTATGCTTACGGAAGGGAAATATTGTATTAAGGCGGAAAATGCTTTATTGGTGAATGACCTGTTGTTTTATGATTTCTTCTGGAATGAGAGCAGGCATTATACACTATGGGATACAAATAGCGGGGAATTGCTGACTCATTCGGAAAAAGGATACGCCATGCCTTATAATGAGAAAGCAATTGTAAATACTCCCGTTTCCCTTATCCGGAACAACAAGGCATATACATTGCTTTCTGCTGATAAGTTGGCTCAATATGGTTTAGCTAATGAGGAGGATGACTCAAATCCTACATTGCTCTGTGTAGATTTAGAAAACTGAAATATAGTGTCCTGCAAGCCCAACCAATGTTCCCAATAATATGGCATTGAATGTTATTATTGGCAAAGATTTCTTATCCGAATGTCCTACCTGAATAAGCATCGGGATAGTTAGTGCCAAGCCTACAACGCCTCCTTCCAGCCACCAGAGAATATGAGGAATGTCTACATTGAGAATAATGATTGAAACAAAGAAGTAATGGAAAAATGCCGAAACGGTGGAGTAGCGGGGAAGTTTCTGCATAATCATAGGAATGATGTCTATGACTCCGGCAACCAATCCGATAATTGCCGAGAAAAGTAATTTGTCCATGTCAGATATTATTTAGTTAGTGATGAAAAATCATCCGTTTTAAGCAGATTGAAAAGATATTCTTTGGCTTGCTGTTTAGAAGAATGCCTGAGTAAGTTTAAATACAGGGCTGTCGCGGCATCAATATTTTCCATGGCAGACTTCGATGTGGAGATTCTCTCCGGTATCAATGATGATGAGTAAGGCAGGGCAGGATCGATACGGTGTTGACTGAGGGCATAATTTACCCGGTTCATACAGTTGCATTTCTTGCCTCCTACGTGCTCGCAATATTCTGACAGGAAAGTACTCATTACTTTTCTGGAGCGTGACAGCCGTTGCCTGAAGTTGTCAGCCGACAATCCTGTAATCTCACTTCCCAATCGGCTGTCTACATCAAACATGGTTCCCAAAATGAAGATTAACCGGTCGAATGGATTTAAGCATTGAAGCAAAACGTTGGTGCATGACAGTTTCAGCTCTTCCGAGAAAATCTTTTTCTCAGTCAGATTCGTTTGGTCAACTGAAGAAGAGACATATCTGTCTATATCACTCCCGAAGATTTCAAAAGACAAGGGATGATTTACGAAGTCTTTATTCTTCTCATTGATTAAATGGTTTACGGCTATTTTATACACCCATGTCGAAAATAAACTTTTTCCTTTGTAAGAAGAAAGGCTTGTGATGACCTTTATCAGAATGTCTTGCTTTGCGTCTTCGGCATCTTCAATCCGCCCGAGCATGCGCAATGACAAATTAAACACCGGGCCTTCAATATTTTCAATGATTGCTTCTAATGCCTCTTTAGAGCCATTTATCGCTTGGTCCACATGATAGATTTCTATTTTCATGATTTCTGTTTTATATATTTAGACATGGTCCGAAGAGGGTTGTGACAGTCATTTGTGTTTTTAACATAAAAAAATGCAGAGACTATTCTTTTTATCGGATAATCTCTGCAATACCAGATACATGCTTTACACTCAGCGGAGTTTTATAGTATGATTATAACAAATAGAATATACCATACATCATTACGAAATTAAATCCCGAATGTGCCGCAATTGCTCCCCAAAGTGAATCACAATACAGCTTACATCTGAAAAATACCTGGCTGACTATAAACATTGAAAACACCCAAAGCAAGGCAGGAATCGGTAAGAAGCACCATGTTCCCAGTGTATAAACGATCCCGAAATGGGCTACATGCGTTAATGCAAAAGCCAGTGAATCAAAGTATGAAGCCTTTGTCTCTCCGAACTTAGGGACAAAGCACCCGTGAATAATGCCTCGATACAGGAATTCTTCGCCTATCGGACTAAATATCATGCTTGGAATAACAGCGATTGTGAAGTACAGCAATTTATCATCTCCTGTTATACCACTGCTGGGATTATTTCCCCCGATATATACAAATGCGTTTTCGACAGATTGTCCATACAGAAAAGAAAATAAACCAAATATGGCCAAGCAAATAACCCCGCCGGACAGGAAAGAAACTCCTATTCTCCACCAATGTGCGGGACGTTTAAGCCCTATGCCTTTCCGACCATACTTTGTAAGAAGAATGAACGGGATAATCCACATGCTTAAAAATACGAACATGACAGTGCCGTAACTTCTGTCCACATAAGATTGTAGCACGATTATAAAACGGGGTATTCCGAATAACAATATGAGAAATACGCCTAATTTCCAATTAAATTGAAAATGATTGCTCCAGAGTTTCTTTAGATACCGATCCATAGCAGTAGAATTTATAGATTATATTTCTTTTGAAAGAATGCTCGTAAAATTACAAAATAAATCGAAAGGACAATCTGCTTTTACATTTTACATGCCCACCTTTTCTTTTATCCGTAATATTGGTTATATATTCCGTAATTTATATACCTGCATACTGGATAATACTCCGTAATTTTGTATCATTGCAATATGCTTCCCGAATCGAAGCGTTTGCTACGGAAAAGTAATCTATGTTTGAACTAAATAATATATCGTATGAAAAGACTTACATTCTTTATGGTAGCGATTATGGCGTTATGTTTGACGGCAATCGCACAGAAACAAAGTTCTAAGACATTGGTTGCCTATTTCTCGGCAACAGGAACAACAGAAAAAGCAGCCAAGGTAGTTGCTGAAGTCACAGGTGGCACTCTCTACGAAATACAGCCTGCGAAGAAGTACACCTCTGCCGATCTGGACTGGCACGACAAGTCCTCACGCAGCAGTGTGGAGATGGCGGATGCCAAATCACGTCCTGCCTTAAGTTCCAAAGCGGAAAACCTGGCGGACTATGATACTGTTTATATCGGTTTTCCCATCTGGTGGAATTTAGCTCCGAGAATCATTAATACTTTTATAGAAAGTGGTGATTTTTCAGGTAAGACAGTGATTCTGTTTGCCACGTCGGGCGGAAGCAGTATCTCCAATTCCGAAAAAGAATTGCAGAAAACTTATTCCAATCTGAAGTGGCAGAAAGGCAAACTGTTGAACGGTGCAACCAAAGAAGACATTAAACAATGGACTAAAAAATAAATTAGTATGAGAAAGAATTACGGAGCAAAACCCTTTTCCTATCCGCAGCCGGTGTTTATCATCGCTGCTTATGATGAAAATGGACTCCCAAACGCTATGAATGCGGCTTGGGGCGGTATCAGTGAAATGAAAGAGATCAGTATTTGCATCAGCGAAGGACACAAGACCACTGCGAATATCCTGAAACGCAAAGCATTTACAGTAAGTATGGCAGAAGTGGGGCAAGTTGTTGCCTGCGATTACGTAGGTATTGTTTCCGGCAATAAGGTAACGGACAAATTCGCCCGTGCAGGCTTCCATGCCACCCGTTCGGAGTTCGTGGACGCCCCGCTGATTGACGAACTGTCCGTAGCGGTGGAGTGCAAACTGAAAGATTACAATCCCGAAACCTGCATCTTGCGTGGAGAGATCGTAAATGTAAGTGTAGACGAGCGTGTACTTGATGAAAACGGAAAAGTAGATGCTTCCAAAGTAGCTCCCATCATCTTCGATCCGTTTAACAACGACTATTTGAAGGTGGGCGAAAAGGTGGGTAAGGCTTTTTCGGATGGTAAGGCATTGAAATGATTCTAAAATCAGGTCTTCACAAAAAATATTCCTCAAAGTATAGCTTAAATACTTTGAGGAATACAGATCAATGATACATTGTGATAGTTCTGTTAAACCACTTCATTGTCAATTTGTTTAATCACCCTGCAAGGATTTCCCACGGCTACGCAGTTATCAGGAATAGAGTGGGTTACTATACTGCCGGCACCTATGACACTGTTTTTCCCAATTGTCACTCCCGGTAGGATTATTGCACCACCACCAATCCACGCTCCATCATTTATTCTCACGGGGAGTGCATAGGTTTTGCAAATACCTTCTCCTGCTTCCCAATCCGCCACGACTCTTTCTTGCAATTTGGTAGAGTGGGTGGCTGTGTATATCTGTACATTGGATGCTATCAACACATTGTCGCCTATCTCGATGATATTGTTGTCTACAAATGTACAGTTCATGTTGATGATAACCTGATCACCGATGAAAATGTGCTTCCCGTATTCGCAATGGAAATCAATATCGATGTGAACATGTTCTCCCATTTTGCCGAACAAATCATGAAAGATTCGCTTTCTCTGTTCCGTGTCGGCATAATCCGTTTCATTTAGCTGTTTCAATAATCTTTTAGCATTCAGCGTCATATCTGCCAATACTTTGTCACCGCCATTGAACGGTTCTCCGGCTAAGCACTTTTCCAATTCTGTTTTCATATATTGAGATCTACTAATTTTTAGAGCATTCAGGTCATTACGAAGATGACTTATTCACCACATTAATGTGATAAAGATAAGGATAAAAAACGGAAATATGAACAACTATACTTTTCAAATACCAGATTAAAAACAACCATTAATGATTATTTATCCAACCACTCTTTCAAAGCAGAAGCTCGTTCTCTGCTTACAATAATCTCTGTATCAGGATATTTTTTCATATGTATTTTTAATCTGGAGTTAAAGTAGTTGCTTACATTCCGTATGCTGTCAATGTGCAAAAGATATTGCCTGTTTGCCCTGAAAAAAATATCGGGATTGAGTTGGCTTTCCAGTTCATCCAATGAATAAGATATGTTCATGGATGCTCCATCGTTCAGGAATATAAGCGTCGTCCGTTCTTTCAAGGCGATATGGCTGATGTTTTTCACTTGTACAGAGATGTACCCATCCCGGTAGGGCAACAGGAAACGCTCGCGATAACGGTAATTATTGCGGTACATATATTCCACTAACCGACGCATATCTTCTCCATGCGTGTCGGACAAAGTCCGGCGACGCACCTTATTGATGGCTTCAGCCAATTCTTCGGAATTAATGGGTTTGAGCAGGTAGTCGAAGCTGTTATATTTAAAAGCTTGGATTGCATATTCATCATAGGCAGTGGTGAAGATGATTGGGGATGGTATGGCCGTCTGACGCAATACGTCAAAACTTAGTCCATCGGACAGGCGTATGTCCGCAAGTATAAGATCCGGAGTCGGATGGGTTCGTAGCCATTCCACCGATTCCTGAATATTGGCCAGTGGTCCTTCCACATGAAAAGTCGTATCTATCTCCTCCAATTGACGTCTCAGGCGATTGAAGTTTCGCTGTTCATCTTCAAGAATTAAGATATTCATATTAAGTATTATTTATAATAGGCAGTTTGACAATATAGGTATTTTCTCGTTGTTCGATAAAAGGTTTTTTCTTGCAAAGTAAGAGATAACGCCCGATGATATTTTTATTGCCGATCCCCGTCGATTCAAAATCGGATGCTATCGGGCGTAAGTCGTTTTCTACTACAATATCATTTTCTTCACGGAAAACACGTATCGAGAGAGGGTGTCGAGCCGATGCACGGTTGTGCTTAATGGCGTTTTCCACCAATAATTGTAGGCAAACGGGAGGTATCTGCCCGTCGATTTGCTTCAATGTTTCATCTATATTTATGCAGACAGCGTCCTCGTAGCGCATTTTTATCAAGTAAATATAAGAATGGAGGAAAGCGATTTCTTCTTCGATGCTTACCGTATCTCGTTTCAGATTCTGGATGACGTACCGGTACACCTTTGACAAGTTGTCCAGAAACTTTTCAGCCAATGCAGTGTCTTCCACTATCAATTCAGAAAGAATGCTGAAGTTGTTGAACATGAAATGAGGGTCTATTTGCGATTTCAATACTTCCAATTGCATCTGTGCGGCATGTTCCTTTTCTTTCAGAAGGGTTATTTCCAACTCCTTTTTCTGTCTTTCGGCTAATATGGATGATTCCATATATTGGGCATCAGTATAGATATAAGACACGAATGTCGCCATTACACTGAATATGTACAACCCCTGATGAAAAAAAGCAAGCCCCTCATCAAAACATATATTTATCAACAGAGAAAAGCACCAAACGGTCAGGTTGTTAAATAAGAGTAGCAGGAAAGCACAGATAAACAGTCGTAGATACGGCTTATCCGTAAATGAAACGAGACGAAACGACCAACTGCTATAAAAGACAGATAGTTCCACGAATACGAAACTTATCAGCAACGACACGCTGAAATCGATCATATAATCTACAAACGACAGTTCGCCGCCGAAAAACCACGTAGTATATTCTTTGTCGATCAATGCTGTCAGCAGATAACTGAGAAGAAATACAATCACTACCAGTAGCACGCGATTTTTTATATTGTCGAACTTGGTTTTTGCCATCCGTTTTTATTTGCAAAATAAGTGACTTTCACCTCTTCCTCCAAACAAAGTGGAGATGAAGCTTCATAAATAGTTCTCGAAATGATATAAATTGAGTGTGAATCGAATACAGGAAATGAAAAAGAGAGTATATTTCATTATCCACATGTCGTAATCCATTTATTACGTTTCCGAAACTGTTTTCTACGCTTCACGCATTTGCTTATTGCGGTACAGTTCCGTAATTCTTTCCTTTGCGCCAAAAAAGAGAAGAAAGAATGAAAAGAATTATTGGAGTTATACTTTTAGCATGTACAATGTGCCTGTCTTCGTGCAAGAACAGGGAAGTGAAAGAAACACTGCCATTGTGCCGGGTGATGACTGTTGCCGCAAAGGCGGTGGAAATAAACGAGTCTTATTCAGCTTCCATACAAGGGCGGCAGGATATTGACATCTATCCACAAATATCGGGTACGATAACAGAGCTTCGTGTGTATGAAGGGAAAACGGTTCGGAAAGGTGAAGTAATGTTCGTCATAGATCAAGTGCCTTACCGTGCAGCATGGCGCAAAACAATGGCTGATGTACATGCAGCTGAAGCACAGGTGGAGACGGCTCGTCTGGAATATCGCAGCAAGCAACAGCTTTTTGCGGAAAAAGTCGTTTCAGAATACGATCTGTCCACTGCAAAGAATGCCCTTGCCATTGCCGAAGCGACACTGGAACAGGCAAAGGCTTTGGAAGAGGATGCACGGAACAGCCTGTCTTATACGGAGGTAAAAAGTCCGTCGAATGGAGTTGTCGGCACACTACCTTACCGGGAGGGCGCATTGGTCAGCGCTTCGATGGCTATTCCGTTAACTTCCGTTTCCGACAATTCAGAGATGTATGTCTATTTTTCAATAACCGAGAAGCGGGTTCATTCCTTACTCCGACAATACGGATCCCATGATGAAGTAATCCGCCAAATGCCTCCAGTCAGATTACAACTGAATGACGGTAGTCTGTATGATGGACAAGGACACGTAGAGAGCATTAGCGGCATTATCAACCGGAAGACCGGTACGGTATCCGTCCGCAGTATTTTTGATAATACCAACCGTACATTATTAAGTGGGGGAATCGGTAATGTCATTATTCCGCATCGTGAAGATTCTGTCATTGTCATTCCGCAGACGGCTACCACCGAATTGCAGAATAAGATTCTGGCATATAAGGTAGCTGAAGACGGTTGTGTTCACTCCTGTGAACTGACTGTGGAAAAACTCAATGATGGCAAAGATTATATTGTCAGATCCGGTCTTGTCGTAGGTGACGTAATTGTAACCGAAGGAACGGGACTTCTGCAGGACGGTATTCAGATAGATATAAGAAAAGATGAACCCTCCAAATAATAAAAAACTATGAACCTAAGATTTTTTATAGACCGCCCAGTTTTTTCTGGCGTCATATCTGTCGTGATCGTACTAATGGGATTCATCGCCTTATCGAATCTGCCTGTGGAACAGTATCCTGATATTGCACCGCCTACTATTCAAGTATTTGCCAACTATCCGGGAGCCAACGCCGAAACGGTACAGAAATCGGTTGTAGTTCCTCTGGAGGAGTCCATCAACGGGGTGGAAGATATGACTTATATCACCTCCACGGCCTCTAATAACGGTGATGCCATGATAAATGTTTATTTCAAGCAGGGAAGTAATGCTGATATGGCGGCGGTAAACGTACAGAACCGTGTATCCACTGCCTTGAGTTTGCTTCCTGCCGAAGTGACAAAAGTCGGTGTTACCACCATGAAGCAACAGAATGCCGAACTGAAAACATTCTCGCTCTTTGACCCTACCGGGAAATATGATTTGCAGTTCTTGAACAACTACATGAAGATAAACGTGGAACCGCGTATCAAGCGTATCGGAGGTGTGGGTAATATGATGCTGTTCGGTTCCAATTACAGTATGCGTATCTGGATGAAACCCGATAAGATGGCGCAATACGGTCTTATCCCTTCGGACATCACCGCTATGCTGGAACGGCAGAACATTGAAGCTGCTACGGGAGCCTTTGGGGAAAATCATGATAACGCCTATCAGTACACAATGAAATACCGAGGCCGATATTCCACTCCGGAAGAGTTCGGTGAACTTGTCGTTCGTTCCCTCCCTAGCGGTGAGGTTCTCCGACTCAATGAAGTGGCAGATGTAGAGTTGGGCGATGAAGCCTACAACTATTCGACTGAGATGAATGGCCATCCGGCTGCCATGGCAATGATTTACCAAAAGGCCGGCTCCAATGCTTCGGAAACTATCAATGAAATAGATGCCGTACTGGACGAGCTCGGCAAGGATTTACCTAAAGGACTGGAATTCGTAACTCTGAACGACACGAACATTTTTCTGAAAGCATCCATCAAGGTTGTATTGAAAACATTGTTGGAAGCTATCTTACTGGTAGTGCTGGTGGTATATGTGTTTTTGCATGACATTCGTTCCACCCTTATTCCGACGATAGGCATTGTGGTATCCATTGTTGGCACATTTGCTTTTATGGCAGTGGTTGGATTTTCTGTCAATTTAATCACGCTCTTTGCACTGGTTCTTGCTATCGGTACGGTAGTGGATGATGCCATTATCGTGGTCGAAGCGGTACAAGCACGTTTCGATATAGGTTATCGTTCTTCCTATATGGCCACCAACGATGCTATGCGGAGTGTCGCATCGGCTATCCTGACCTCTACGCTGATATTCATGGCCGTGTTTATTCCCGTTTCCATGATGGGAGGTACATCCGGAGAATTTTACAAGCAATTCGGCATCACGATGGCCGTAGCTGTGGGGATTTCAGCGATCAATGCATTTACCCTTTCACCTGCCTTGTGCGCTTTGCTGCTTCATCCTTACAAGGATGAGCAAGGGAATACGAAGAACAATTTTGCCGCTCGTTTCCGTACAGCGTTCAATGCGGCTTTCGATGCGATAACTTCCCGATATATGCGCTCTGTTCTGTTCCTTGTCAAGCGTAAATGGCTGATGTGGGGAACGCTGGCGGTGTCGATGATATTGCTTGTCTTTTTGGTGCGTACCACCAAAACCGGACTTGTTCCCGATGAGGACACAGGTTCGGTAATGATTAGTATGAATGCCAAGCCCGGAACTTCGATGGCTGAAAACCGGCGTATCATGCAAGAAGTAAACCGGAACATAAACCGGATATCCGGCATTGACTATAACGCCAACATCGTGGGATATTCCTTCAGTGGCGCAGGTTCATCTATGGGAATGTCATTTCTTTCTCTTAAACATTGGGACGAGAGAAAGGGAAAAGGACAATCGGCAAGGGAAATCATAGACAGTATCTATGCTTTCGCTCCCGGTGTACCGGATATGCAACTTTTTGCCGTGACTCCTCCAATGATACCGGGCTACGGGATGGGAAGCGGTTTCGAACTTTATCTGCAAGACAAGGTTTCAGGCGATCTGAACAAGTTCAAGGAAGTGGCGGACAACTTCGTAGCAACTCTCAATGAACGTCCGGAGATAGAGATGGCATATTCTTCTTTTGAAACGAACTACCCGCAATATTGGGTTGATATAGATGCTGCCAAATGCGAACAAGCAGGTATTTCCACTATTGAGATTCTGGAAACTCTTTCCGGTTATTACGGAGGAGGTTATGTGTCGAACTTTAATCGTTTCTCCAAATTGTACCGTGTGCAGATACAAGCAGATCCGACATACCGGGTTACTCCTGAATCCTTGAACCATATTTACGTTCGAACGGGTGAGGGAATGGCGCCTCTCGCACAATTCGTACAGCTTACTAAAACCTATGGGCCACAGGACATGTCACGATTCAACCTTTATAATTCCATTTCTGTCAATGGAACACCCGCATCCGGATACAGTTCGGGGGACGCATTGAAAGCGGTACAGGAAACAGCAGAGAAGCTGCTTCCGGCTAATTATGCGTACGAGTTTGGAGGTATTTCCCGCGAGGAAAGTCAGACGACTAATAATGTGGCTATTATCTTTGCCATCTGTATGGTGTTGATATATTTGATATTGTGTGCGCTTTACGAGAGTTTGCTCATTCCTTTCTCGATCATTTTGTCCGTTCCGTGCGGATTCATAGGAAGCTTCCTGTTTGCTCAGATTTTAGGTCTGGAAAATAATATCTATATGCAGACCGGACTCATCATGCTGATAGGATTGCTCGCCAAAACCGCCATTTTGCAGACTGAATATGCAGTACAACGCCGAAAAGCGGGCATGTCGCTCTTACAAGCTGCTTATGTGGCGGCAAAAGACCGTTTACGTCCGATTTTGATGACGGTCATGGCTATGATATTTGGATTGCTGCCTCTGATGATGGCACATGGTGTGGGTGCAAACGGTTGCCGTTCTCTGGCTTCCGGTGTAGTGGGAGGTATGTTGATAGGAACATTGGCACTGCTGCTATTTGTTCCCGTCCTTTTCATTGTCTTTCAGTATTTACAAGAAAAAATCAGACCTGCACAGACTTCATGTAAAGATGCGGATTGGGCGATACAAACGGAATTGGAGAACCTTAAGATAAAAGAATGAAGATGAAATTTGCATATTATACATTCATATTGTTATGGGCAGTTTGTCTGATGACGGGATGCTCCATATATAAACCTTATTCCCGTCCTGAAGTTCAGACCGAAGGATTATACCGAGACTTGGAGGAAACAAGAGACACTGCTTCAATAGCTACTCTCGGCTGGCGGAATTTATTCTCGGACAAAAATTTGCAAGCCTTGATTGAGAAAGGGTTGGAACGAAATACGAATTTGCGTGTAGCCCATATACGGGTGAAAGCTGCAGAAGCGGTGTTAATGAATGCACGACTTTCTTATCTGCCATCGGTAGTACTGACTCCGGATGGCAGTATCAGTGGTACAGAGGGAGCGAAAGCGATAAAGACATATAATCTTGCCGCTTCCGCAAGCTGGGAAATAGATTTGTTTGGAAAAGTAACCAATGCCAAACGAGAGGCGCTTGCCGCTCTCGAAGGAAGTCGGGCTTACAGGCAGGCGGTAGAGACACAGCTTATAGCCACAATCGCCAATAGTTATTATATGTTGCTGATGCTCGACCGCCAACTCATCATCAGTGAACAGACGTTGATTACTTGGAAAGAGACAGAGCACTCTATCGAGGCGTTGAAACGGGCTGGAAAATCCAACGATGCAGCGGTACTTCAGGCCAAAGCGAACCGTTTGGCATTGGAAGCGTCTGTGGTGTCCATACGGAAAAGTATACGTGAAACAGAGAACGTACTTTCAGCATTACTGGCCGATACATCACATGACATCATGCGGGGAGCACTGCAAAAGCAACAGTTTCCCGACACACTTTCTGCCGGACTTCCCATACAGCTGCTTGCCAACCGTCCTGATGTGAGACAAGCGGAATGGAATCTGGCACAAGCATATTATGCTACCAATGCCGCCCGTTCCGCTTTTTATCCGAGCCTTACTCTTTCCGGCTCTACCGGATGGACGAACAATGTCGGCGGTGTTGTAGTCAATCCCGGAAGTTGGTTGTTCAGTGCGGTAGGCTCGCTTATGCAACCTCTGTTCAATAAGGGAACGAATATAGCTAACCTGCGTCAGGCAAAAGCTCGCCAGGAAGAAGCTCTTCTTCTATTCCAGCAATCCCTGTTAGATGCTGGAAAAGAAGTAAACAATGCTTTGACACGTTGGCAATCTGCCCGCATTCGGATGGATTATGTCAATCAACAAATCATGACCTTGCAAGAAGCCGTGCGCAAAACCGAATTACTGATGCAACATACTTCCACTAATTATCTTGAAGTATTGACTGCACGTCAGAGACTACTGGAAGCGGAATTAACGCAGGCTCAAGATAAATTTGAGGAAATACAAGGAGTAATTGATTTATACCATGCTGTGGGAGGAAGATAGCCACATAAAAAAGTACATGAAGTTACAACATAAGATATTTTTCAGCTATTGGAAGTTGATATTGGATAATGCGGATAGGAAACACCTATCCGCATTACTTATAAATCCCGATTGCTGATTTTGCAAATTACAAGAAAATGCTACTTAGCATAGAGGTATTTTACCTTTTTTTCATCAAAAAACGCCTTTTCAGCCATTCACGTACCGGTTCGTCATACAGTTTAAGGCAAGCATATGCGATAGCAATGGATAAAATGAAGATGGAAACTGCAAGCAAAACATGCATGCCTAAAGGTGCGTCCGGATGATTCCGTGCCCAGGCTATCTGCATATAAATCAGCGGAAAATGTGTGATATAAAGAGGGTAGGAGATCTCTCCGAGAAATTGGCAGATGGCTACGGAACGTTTTCCCGTCACATTGCTGCCTGCTCCCATCGCTACTATTAAAGGGAACATAATAAGTACACAAAAAGCTTCGTAAGCACCGTTCATCCACATGGCTTCCGTACCGCCGATGCGGGGCATAACTAAAATGGCAGCTATCAGCAATGAGCACCAGTAAAATCCTCTTTTTATCTTTATCAGTTTGTTGACGCGCGAAAGCAGTAGCCCCACGAAGAAAGGATAAAGCAGTCGGGATATACCGATGTAGAGTTGATCGGGAGTAAGGCTCCATCCGCCGATAAAGGTATATGCAGCCGCTTCTCTTGTGACCAACAGACCAAAAGTATCTATATTGAATGCTATGTCGATGGTCAGCAACGCTGCCAGGGCGACAAAGATTCCCAAAGCGATTTTAGAGAAATGGCGGATAAACAAAGCATAAAGGATGTTTGCTATATACTCCCACATGAGCGACCAGGTAGGGCCGTTCAGGGAGTTTACTTCCCACCAGCCCCGTATGTCCCATGAAACTGGTGTGGGAATCATCAGGCAACCCAACAGAACCATCAGAAGGACTTTCCACCAAGGTGTTTCCATAATCAGAGGAAAAGCGGAACAGTCACCCAGATAGAAAAAGACAGCTCCTATTAACGTGCCCATAATCACCATAGGATGCAGGCGTACCAAGCGTCGCTTAAAAAAATCTTTTATGGACATCCTGTCCCAGCGGTCATCATAGGCATATCCTATTACAAAACCGGAAAGAACAAAAAAGAAATCCACAGCCAGATAACCATGATTCAAAATCTGATGGACAGGGCCCGCAGAATAAGTTTCAAACAAGTGGTAAGCTACCACAATCATTGCGGCAACGCCGCGTAGCCCGTCCAGTATTTCATAGCGCGGCTTCGATGCCAAATAAGTTGTTGTATTCATTATTTTGATATTAAATTCATTTTCACACTAAAAAATAACCTGCCATATTTTCGCAAACCTGGCAGGACCTAAGTTATCCAGATATCTGATATTATCAGTTTTATATCGCCTGCAAAGTTATCCCTCAATTAGTTTATGCATTTATCTTATCGTTTATTAGAATTGTCTTATATTTGCATATTTCCCTGTATAAGGAGGAAAATAATAGAGAATATTAAATTATAGTATAATGCCCCAATCAGAAAGACGTTCTTTTACTTTCGAGAATGTTCATCTTGCGCCCGATGAACAGATAGGTTTGCATCAGCAATCTACCTGGGAGCTTTCGTATGTGATCGTAGGTTCCGGCATGAGGTTGATAGGCGACATGACGGAACCTTTTCTTGGCGGAGAGGTAGTTATGATACCGCCGGAAATTCCACATTGCTGGTATTTTGAGGACGATGATACGGATGAGCAGGGCAGGATTGCGAACATTACTGTAACGTTTGACAATGATTTCCTCGATAGGTGTTCCGGTACTTTTCCGGAACTGTGCGGACATATAGATAAGTTGAAGAAGAAGTATGATGCGGTGAAATTCGATAAGGAAAAGTCGGAGGCAATCATTGTCCTTCTGGAAGAGATGTGTAATCAAAGTGAAGCTGAAAAAGTTGCGTCCATGATAAAGCTCATCCTAATAATGGCAGATAGCGGCAGTGAGCACGTGGTAGGTAAATATCAGAGGATTGACAAAGAAACGAAGCGTATGAATCAGATCCAGACATACGTTATCTGCAATGCAAAGCGGGATATTACGCTCGATGATGTGGCACGGTATGTAGGCATGAACCGGGCTTCTTTTTGTATATTCTTCAAGAAAGCTACCGGAAAGACTTTTGTCACTTATCTGAACGAGTATCGTATAGGTTTAGCCTGCCAGCTTTTGAAGCAGAAGAGGATGACGGTTTCAGAAATCTGCTATAATGTTGGTTTTAACAATGTACCATATTTCAACCGGACTTTTAAGCGTCATAAAGGCGTCTCCCCCTGTGAATACAAACAAGGTGGCAAAGCTGATGCTAACGCAAAAAAGAATACTGGTATAATAGGGAAATCTCCCTAAATAATAGGGAAAAAGATAATATTATATGTTTTTCTCCACTTATATTTGTAGCAACATAAAAACTAAAAACAATATATACAATGAAAACAATAAAACTGACATTAGCACTACTGACATTTGCAATCTGTATGGGTAGTTGTGCCATGATTTTAGGGATTGACAGTAATACCCTGATGAAAATTCAGAAAGGAATGACCAAAGAAGAGATCACATCCATATTGGGACAGCCAATGCACCGTAGCTTCGATCACGAAGTAGAAGGATGGAGATATGAAAAAAGTATTTCCGGAGCTCCCGGTATAACGATCATCGATCTTGGATTTGTGGATGGGAAAGTGACTTATATGGATTCTTACGAGAAGTATACCAATCCTCCTGTAGCAGTTTATCCGTCTGTGGAAATTGGTGGAGAAGCCCCTTCCCGTCCGCATGTTAGTGGTGGAAGAGGGATGAACGAAAGGGATTTCTTGTCTCTTTACAACAAAGTGAAGAGCAAACCTTTCAAAGACGATCAACTGGATTTGCTGGAAGCCGGAATCGGTAACAGGGGATTAAGTTGCAAACAGTGTGTGCGGATGATGTCGATATACCGGTTTGATGATGACAAACTGGAAGTCCTGAAAATTTTAGCTCCGAATATCTCCGACCGGGAGAATTATGACGAGATAATCAATGCACTCGATTTTATCTCCAGTGAAGAGAAAGCAAGAAGTATTTTGGGAATAAAGAAGTAAAACGAAAAGGCGGTAAATCCATGCGAGGAAATACCGCCTTTTACTTTATATGAAGTTATACTGTCATTTATCCTTTTCGACAGATACAGTCCGCCAGATGATCGTTGACGAATCCCGCAGCCTGCAAGTGGGCGTAGCAGATCGTAGATCCGAAGAACTTGAATCCTCGTTTTTTCATATCCTTGCTCATGGCATCGGATTCGGGAGATGATACCGGAATCTCACTCAAGGATTGAAAGGTATTGATAATCGGCTTTTTGTCGGGAAAGAACGACAGTGTATATTCATAGAAACTACCGAACTCCTTTTGTATGGCGAGGAATAACCTTGCATTTGTGATGGTCGATTTGATTTTCAGACGGTTCTTTACAATGCCATCAAAGTGCATCAACCGTTCGACATCTTCATCGGTCATTTGTGCTACCTGTCCGGCATCGAAACCACAAAAGGCTTTGCGATATCCCTCACGTTTTTTGAGGATCGTTATCCAACTTAATCCGGCCTGGGCACTCTCCAGCACAAGAAACTCGAACAGCGTCTTGTCGTCGGTCACTAAATTTCCCCACTCTTGATCATGGTATTTCACATACAGTTCGTCAGTTCCGCACCAACCACAGCGTCCGCTTACAAAATCTTGCATAATTACAGTACTTATAATGAATGTACAAATATACTTGATTCACAACGGCGTGCCAAATTTCAGTAAGCTATTTTACGATGGAAATCATTTTCCACGTTTCCCGGGTTTTCTTATTTCAGATTCTCGTTGAAGAATGCCGCCAATTTATCGAATGGAATGGCGTTTTTTCCTCCACCGTCGTAAAGGTCGGTGTGTGAGGCACCTGGAATGATAAGAAGTTCCTTATTGTCACGATAGTTGGTGTAAGAGGTCATATCGCGGTAGGTGTCTTCACTGAAATAGCGGGAATGTGCTTTTTCACCATGCATAATCAGTACGGCAGAGCGGATTTCTTTGCTATAAGCAAGAATAGGCTGATTCAGGAATGACATTGGGCCGGTAACTGTCCATCCATCATTGGAATTGCCCGAACGCTTGTGATATCCGCGCTGTGTCTTATAATAATCGTAATAATCCTTCACAAACTGAGGTGCATCGGCTGGCAACGGATCGACCACGCCACCGCCTTGTTCATAATAACCCTGGGCATACTCTTTGGTACGCTGTGCATTGAGTTGCTTGCGTTTCTCGTAACGGGCGTTTTCATTGTTGTCGGCATCAAAATAGCCATTTGCATTTACGCGGTTCATGTTGTACATTGTAGAGGCAACAGTAGCCTTGATGCGTGTGTCGATAGCAGCTGCATTAAGTGCCAGACCGCCCCATCCGCAAATGCCGATAATACCGATACGTTCCGGGTCAACATTCGGCTGGGTGGAGAGAAAATCGACAGCAGCCTGAAAATCTTCCGTATTGATGTCCGGTGAAGCAACCCTGCGAGGTTCGCCACCACTCTCGCCGGTAAATGAGGGATCGAAGGCGATAGTAAGGAAACCTTGTTCAGCCATTGTTTGCGCATATAATCCACTGGACTGCTCCTTTACGGCACCGAAAGGACCACTTACTGCAATGGCTGCCAATGTGCCTTTCGCATCTTTCGGCTCATAGAGATCTGCCGCCAATGTAATTCCATAGCGGTTGATAAACGTCACTTTACGGTGATTCACTTTGTTGGACTGTGGGAAAGTCTTGTCCCATTCCTGCGTGAGAACTAACTCCTGCGCCTTAATATTACTACCTTTCATTTCTTTTTGATTTTGTGCCTGAACGCTAACAGCTGTCAGCATCAGAGGCATGATTAGCATTATTACTTTTTTCATTGTTTTTTGTCTTTTGATTCAACAATGCAAAGTTAACGCAAAAGCCCCGCAGCGAATTTGCTGCAAGGCTCAAAGAATCTTTCTCAGAAGCTCAATTTACTATATCAATCACAACTCACGGAAATTTATTGGGAGATAGCGGTAGGAGAGACGCCGAATTGCTTTTTAAAAGCCGTAGCAAAGTGGGATGGATTCTTGAATCCTACTTCCAGATAAACGTCCTGTACTTTCCGTGTGCCGGTTTTCATTTTCTCGTAGGCCGCTTCGAGGCGTTTGTGAATCAGCCATTTTTGCGGAGTAAGGGTGCTAATCTTCTTGAAATCCCGTTTGAATGTAGCCAGACTGCGTCCCGTAAACGTGGCTAAATCTTCCATACTGAAATCGTACATGTAATTTTGTTCCATGAATTCCAGGATGTCAATTTTCCAGGGTTCGTTGAAATCAAAGAGTGTAGGATAAAAGCGTTCGTCGATATGTAGCAACGCCAGCAGTCCCTCCTGCAATTTCAGATTCATGAAATCGTCCTGTGCCCGGAGCTTCTGGTTGAAGTAAGGGGTCATCGAAGTGAACAGACTGTCAATTTCCATGCTGATAGGCAATTTTATCACGCTTGAACGGACTTTGGGCACATTGTCCAGCGCTTTATCCGAAGGAATTCGTTGAAACATCTCGCGCAAGAAACGCCGTGTAAACATCAGAAAAATACCGCAATACTGCTCGCCATCGAGTGGTTTCTTAGTCAGCGTAACCCGGTGGTCGCGCCGGATAAACACACACTCGCCTTTCTGTACATGGGTGATTTTGTTCCCGTCATCAATGAGCATTTCGCCTGAATAAACATAGTTCATGGCGTGCTCGCGGGATTGATGTACACAATGATTTTCGTCATTGAAGAAACAACTGAAAAATATATCCGCATGTCTGAATATCATCTCATCTCCATCGGTCGGGGCATTTATTTTATAATCCATAAGAATACTTTTTAAGCGCTTTCTGCAAAAATAGCATAAAGCGGAGAATTATTCTTTTGAAATATGTTTTTTCTTTCTGATTGCACTTCGTTTCACAAGCTTTCTTCTTAACTAGTGTTTTATTCTCGCTTTTTATCTTTATCTTTGCCACTGAGCATACTCTGTATGCTGATTCTGAATGTTCCGCAATATGGGTAAGTTCATTCCTCTGAACTATTTCTTGTTTATCAATTCAAAGTTTAACGGATTACAGCAATTATGGATACTCAAAAAATGAAAGTACAAAAATTAGTACCAACGGAATATAATGGTAAATGGGGCTTTATAGATGCAGCAACAGGCGAAGAAGTCGTGCCGTTTATCTATGACTATGCCCATGCCTTTTCTGTAGGATTGGCATTAGTCAGGCAGAATGGTTGGTGGGGTTATGTGGATAAAACGGGGAAGGAAGTGATTCCATGTATATATAATCCTGCATGGTCTTTTACCAAAACAGGGCTGGCAGCAGTATGTATGGAGGGTAAATGCGGCTTTATAGATCAGACAGGGAAAGAGGTTATTCCTTTTATATATGATGACGCCCGCTATTTTAATAAAGATGGTAAAGCAAAGGTGAAACTGAACGGCGAAACTTTCTTTATAGATGTGAAAGGAAATCGGGTTGAATAAACATGAAAATGACTTCAATAAGCTTATGATCAATAAGGATGGAATTGTATTAAAGCCTTTGCTTGACGAAGATATACCGTTGTTTGACAGGTGGTTGAGTAAAGATTATATCTATAAGTGGCTGTGCCCGGATGGGGAAGAACAAAGAGAAGCCTGGCTGGATGAGGTAAACAACAGAAATGGTAAGTATGACTTCATAAGACATTTTATTGTTTACTACAAAGATAAGAAGATTGGGTATTGTCTTTTTGCCGATTGTTTTTTCTTGAAAGACTTGGAAGAAGAAGGGCATGACTTTGAGAGTTTGTATGGAGACATCCCCGAAAAGAACCATACTTACGAGATCGGATATTTGATTGGTGAAGAAGAGTATCTGAATAGAGGTATCGGTAAAATGATTATCCGGAAGTTGGAAAAGAAGGTCATTGAATTGGGAGGACGTGAAGTAGCAGCAGACCCTTCGGAAGAAAACGCAGCTTCAATAAAGGTATTGCTAAGTAATGGGTTTAAGAAGAAAAGTGATGGGGATTACAGAAAAATTGTGCATACCCAGTAAATGTGTTGCTCATCAAATCAGGAGTGAAAAAAGGATGTAGAAACGGGAACTTATTTATTTATCTTTTTCAGGATATTCCGTATGGTAGTTTTAACGCCCGTGGAATAATATTCGGTATCTGCATTCTCTAATATGAGTTGTAGCTCTTTCAAAAGTTCCGGCTCAGACTTGCAAAGCTGGTAAGCCATTCTGATAGACAACGCCTGCACACCAATACTTTCTTGTGGCGCCAACATATGATCTAGGCAATAATTTAGCAAATCGACAGAGACAGGATCAGATGTAGGTACATTATATAATATAGACAGCAACAACCGTTTGGAACCATCATGTTTGCAGACTAATAATCGCTGAATAATATCATCAAGCAATGGAACAAACCAGCCGGGATGCTTCTCACTCACTTTCTCACATGCCCATATAGCCCGCCATGAAACGACAATTTTATCATCGGAAATCAACCGGTATATATCTTTAAGGTATTCCGGATGCAGGCATATTTCCTGCACCAATTTATCTATTGATAGTTTGCAAAGAGGCATTGCAAGGGTGTTTCTGTATTCGTCGATTTTCTCCATATCATGCATATTTTTGCAAAGATAATGCAAGTTGAATGTAGAACTTTCATACTTACATGAAAAAGTTTTGTTGAGATGCTGTTTATCTTCCTATTCTGAATGCGGATAGTACGATTACAAAATAAAGGGCTGTCTTTGGTTAAAAAGACAGCCCTTACAAATATATTGTATTTAAGGATTATGCAATACCGTGAGCAGATACCTCCGGTGCAATCTTCTTGATCAGACCTTGCAGTACAGCGCCCGGGCCACATTCTGTGAAGTCGGTAGCACCATCAGCAACCATATTCTTAACAGTCTGTGTCCAACGTACAGAAGCTGTCAACTGAGCTACGAGGTTTTTCTTGATTTCTTCCGGATCAGTGTGAGGCAATGCATCTACATTCTGATAAACCGGGCATTTGGGAGTGTGGATTTCAGTAGCGTTGATAGCTGCTTCCAATTCAACTTTTGCAGGATTCATCAGCGGAGAGTGGAAAGCGCCGCCTACCTTCAATGGCAAAGCACGTTTTGCTCCAGCAGCTTTCATCAGTTCGCATGCCTTATTGATGCCTTCGATAGAACCGGAAATTACGATCTGTCCCGGGCAGTTATAGTTGGCTGCAACGCAAACTTCGCCTTCAGCGGTTACTTGCTCGCAGATTTCTTCTACTTTTTCATCGGAGAGGGCAATGATAGCCGCCATTGTAGAGGGCTGTGCTTCGCAAGCTTTCTGCATAGCCATGGCACGGGCATAAACCAGTTTCAATCCATCTTCGAAACTCAATGCACCGGCAGCAACCAGAGCAGAGAATTCTCCCAATGAGTGACCGGCAGTCATCTCAGGTTTAAAATCATCACCCATACAAAGTGCGGAGATAACGGAGTGGAGGAATACAGCAGGCTGAGTTACCTTCGTTTGACGCAGGTCTTCGTCCGTACCGTTGAACATAATATCCGTAATGCGATATCCCAGGATATCATTGGCTTTTTCAAACAATTCTTTTGCTAAAGCGGAGTTTTCATACAAGTCTTTTCCCATTCCTACGAATTGGGCACCTTGACCCGGAAATACAAATGCTTTCATACTGTTCTTGTTTTAGTAGTTAATTAAAAAAGTGGTGCAAAGGTATAGCTTTTTCTGATATTGACCGCACAAACGAAGGATTTTTGTGCAATAAGCTATTTTAACTCCCTCCGTTCGGAGAAGGGAGTTTATTGGGAAGCAGAGGGATAGATGAGAAAAAAATCTTTTTATAGCACTTCAACTAAAATACAATAAGAGGTACTTGTCTTTTTAATCTTCCGGTATACTAAAATCCTTAAAAATAAAGCACTTCACTCTTATTGTACTTCCTACAATTACCTGATTCTTCCGTTTATCAACAATACATATTGTACTTTCAACGATAAGACCATATTTTGATATTGTAAAATATACGATATCTATCATATTGAAAAATAGTGCTTTATAACATAATAGAAATTAAGTTTTCTGTGCTTGTATATTCAAAAAACCTGTTTATATTTGCAGCGCTTAAACATGGATATTATGCAAAACATGGAACATAAAACCCCATTAGCGAACAATCATATATCAGTAGACTGTGTAGTGATTGGCTTTGACGGAGAACAATTAAAAGTTCTGTTGATAAAACGTGTAGGTGAGGAGCAAGGTGAAATTTTCCACGATATGAAGCTTCCCGGAAGTCTGATCTATATGGATGAAGATTTGGACGAAGCTGCCCAGCGTGTGTTGAACGAACTAACGGGTTTGAAGAACGTCAATCTGATGCAATTCAAGGCATTCGGTTCTAAGAATAGGACGAAGGACCCGAAAGACATTCATTGGCTGGAACGCGCCATGCAATCGAAGGTGGAGCGTATCGTTACAATTGCTTACCTGTCATTGGTGAAGATAGACCGGGCACTGAGTCGGAATCTGGCTGATTTCGAAGCATATTGGGTGGCACTGCAAGATATTAAGGCATTGGCTTTCGACCATAATCTGATTATTAAAGAAGCATTGGTATATATCCGCCAGTACGTGGAGATTAATCCGTCAGCCTTGTTCGATCTGCTTCCCCGTAAGTTTACAGCATCACAACTGCGTACTTTATATGAATTGATATATAGCAAGCCTATTGACGTGCGGAACTTCCATAAGAAAATAGCGATGATGGAATACGTTGTTCCATTGGAGGAAAAACAACAGGGAGTTGCCCACCGTGCCGCACGCTATTATCGATTCGATAAGAAGATATATAATAAGGTAAGAAGATAAGTATTAATAAAATAATTCATAAATCAAAACTCATAATTAATACCATGTATTTATTAGGCTATGACATTGGAAGCTCGTCCGTAAAAGCGAGCCTGGTAAACGCCGAAACCGGCAAATGTGTATCTTCTGCTTTCTTCCCGAAGACAGAGGCGGCAATCATTGCAGTTAAACCGGGCTGGGCGGAACAAAATCCCGAAAGCTGGTGGGAAAATCTAAAACTTGCCACACAGGCTGTCATGAATGAATCGGGTGCAAACGCAGGTGAAATCAAGGCAATCGGTATCTCTTATCAGATGCATGGATTGGTATGTGTGGACAAAGACCAGAATGTGCTGCGTCCTTCCATTATCTGGTGTGACTCGCGTGCTGTGCCTTACGGACAGAAAGCTTTCGAAACACTGGGAGAAGAGAAATGTCTCTCACATCTGTTGAACTCTCCGGGTAACTTCACTGCCTCTAAACTGGCATGGATAAAGGAAAACGAACCGACCATCTACGAACGGATTTATAAGATTATGTTGCCGGGTGATTACATCGCCATGAAGTTGAGCGGTGAAATCTGTACCACTGTTTCCGGACTTTCGGAAGGTATGTTCTGGGATTTCAAAAACAATCGTGTAGCCGACTTCCTGATGGATTATTATGGTTTCGATAACTCTCTGATTGCGGACATCAAACCCACATTCTCCGAACAAGGACGTGTGAATGCTGCCGCAGCAAAAGAATTGGGATTAAAAGAAGGTACACCGATCACATATCGTGCAGGTGACCAACCGAATAACGCTCTTTCACTGAATGTATTCAATCCGGGAGAAATCGCCTCTACGGCAGGTACTTCAGGCGTTGTATATGGTGTGAACGGTGAAGTGAACTATGATCCGAAATCACGCGTAAATACATTCGCTCACGTAAACCATACGGACGAACAAACCCGTCTGGGTGTGTTGCTTTGCATCAATGGTACGGGTATTCTTAATTCTTGGGTGAAACGTACGATTGCTCCCGAAGGCATCTCTTACAATGAAATAAATGTACTGGCATCACAAGCTCCTATCGGCAGTGCAGGTATCAGTATTCTGCCCTTCGGTAACGGTGCGGAACGTATGCTCGAAAATAAAGAGATCAACTGCTCTATCCGTGGCTTGAACTTCAATCTGCATGGCAAACAACACATTGTGCGTGCAGCTCAGGAAGGCATTGTATTCTCATTCAAGTATGGTATAGATATTATGGAAGGTATGGGCATCCCTGTACAGAAAATCCATGCAGGCCATGCAAATATGTTCCTTAGCTCCATCTTCCGCGATACGCTGGCAGGTGTGACGGGAGCTGTAATCGAACTGTACGATACGGATGGTTCGGTAGGTGCAGCCAAGGGAGCAGGTATCGGCGCAGGTATCTATAAAGATAATAACGAGGCATTCGCAACGCTGGAAAAACTGGATGTTATCGAGCCTAATCAGGCTAAGCGCCAGGAATATGCAGATGCTTATGCACGCTGGAAACATCGTTTGGAAAAATCAATGGCAAAATAATGCTAACTTAACTCTCCTCTGAAAACGAGGGGAATTAGAATAGTACAGTTAACAATTAAAACATAATTAACCCTTTAAAATTCAATTAAAATTATGGCAACAAAAGAGTATTTTCCCGGAATAGGAAAGATTAAATTCGAAGGTAAAGAGAGTATGAACCCGATGGCATATCGTTACTACGATGCTGAGAAGGTAATCATGGGTAAGAAGATGAAAGATTGGTTGAAGTTTGCTATGGCTTGGTGGCACACTCTCTGCGCAGAAGGTGGTGACCAATTCGGTGGCGGAACGAAACAATTCCCTTGGAATGGTGACTCTGACGCTTTGCAAGCAGCTAAAAATAAATTGGATGCAGGTTTCGAATTCATGCAGAAGATGGGTATCGAATACTATTGCTTCCACGATGTAGACCTGATTTCTGAAGGTGCAAGCATCGAAGAATATGAAGCTAACTTGAAAGCTATCGTAGCTTATGCAAAAGAAAAACAGGCTGAAACCGGTATCAAGTTGTTGTGGGGTACTGCTAACGTATTCGGTCATGCACGTTATATGAACGGTGCTGCTACCAATCCTGATTTCGACGTTGTAGCACGCGCTGCTGTTCAGATCAAGAACGCTATTGACGCTACTATCGAACTGGGTGGTTCAAACTATGTGTTCTGGGGCGGTCGCGAAGGTTACATGTCTTTGCTGAACACTGACCAGAAACGTGAAAAAGAACACCTTGCAAAGATGTTGACTATCGCTCGTGACTATGCACGTGCTCGCGGCTTCAAAGGTACTTTCCTGATTGAACCGAAACCGATGGAACCGACAAAACATCAGTATGACGTAGATACTGAAACAGTTATCGGCTTTCTGAAAGCTCACGGTCTGGATAAGGATTTCAAAGTAAACATCGAGGTTAACCACGCAACTTTGGCCGGCCATACTTTCGAACACGAATTGGCTGTAGCTGTTGACAACGGCATGTTGGGTTCTATCGATGCTAACCGTGGTGACTACCAGAACGGTTGGGATACTGACCAATTCCCTATCGATAACTACGAATTGACTCAGGCTATGATGCAGATCATCCGCAACGGTGGTTTGGGCAATGGCGGTACTAACTTCGACGCCAAAACTCGTCGCAACTCTACCGATCTGGAAGATATCTTCATCGCTCACATTGCAGGTATGGATGCTATGGCACGTGCTCTGGAAAGTGCAGCTAAATTACTGGAAGAATCTCCTTACAAGAAGATGTTGGCTGACCGTTACGCATCATTCGACGGTGGCAAGGGTAAGGAATTCGAAGAAGGCAAATTGTCTTTGGAAGATGTTGTAGCTTATGCGAAAGCTAACGGCGAACCGAAACAAACCAGCGGTAAGCAAGAATTGTATGAAGCAATCGTGAATATGTATTGCTAATATAATAAGGTGGTAGGGTGATAGAGTGATAAGTGGTAAAGTAATATCACTCTATCACCTTTATCACTCTACCACTTATCACTTTTTACTCATTTATCAACCTAATCTTTTTTATCATGAATGATGCTAACAATGGTAGTAAACTCTACCTGTATTCTATTACAACCGTTGCCATTCTGGGAGGTTTGCTGTTCGGTTACGATACGGCGGTAATCTCGGGTGCGGAGAAGGGCTTGGAAGCTTTCTTCCTGATGGCTACGGATTTCCAATATGACAAGGTGATGCACGGTATCACTTCTTCCAGTGCACTTATCGGCTGTGTGATCGGTGGTGCTCTTTCCGGTTTCTTCGCTTCCCGCTTGGGACGACGCAATTCGCTGAGACTGGCATCCGTGCTGTTCTTCCTGTCTGCATTGGGATCTTACTATCCCGAATTTTTATTCTTCAACTACGGTGAGCCAAACATGGAATTGCTCATCGCATTCAATTTGTATCGCGTATTGGGCGGTATCGGTGTAGGTCTTGCCTCTGCCGTATGTCCGATGTACATCGCAGAAATTGCACCCTCTAATATTCGTGGAACACTGGTATCTTGTAACCAGTTTGCCATTATCTTCGGTATGTTGGTGGTTTACTTCGTCAACTTCCTGATTATGGGCGACCACACAAATCCTATTATCGACAAGAGTGCTGAAGGTATATTGTCAGTGAATGCCGCTTCGGATATGTGGAGTGTACAAACCGGCTGGCGTTATATGTTCGGTTCGGAAGCATTCCCGGCTGCATTATTCGGCTTCCTTCTTTTCTTCGTACCGAAGACTCCGCGTTATCTGGTGCTGGTACATCAGGACGAAAAGGCATACTCTATCCTGGAGAAGGTGAATGGTGCAAACAAAGCAAAAGAAATTCTGGCAGAAATCAAGGCTACTTCCAAGGAAAAGACAGAAAAATTATTCTCTTACGGTGTGGCAGTTATCGTTATCGGTATTTTGCTTTCCGTATTCCAGCAAGCCATCGGTATCAATGCTGTACTCTACTATGCTCCGCGCATTTTTGAAAACGCAGGTGCTGAAGGTGGTGGTATGATGCAAACTGTTATCATGGGTATTGTAAACATTGTATTTACGCTTGTAGCTATCTTTACTGTAGACCGTTTCGGACGCAAGCCGTTGCTGATTATCGGTTCTATCGGTATGGCAGTAGGTGCATTTGCAGTGGCAATGTGCGACAGCATGGGTATCAAGGGTATCGTTCCGGTACTTTCCGTAATTGTATACGCAGCATTCTTCATGATGTCGTGGGGACCGATTTGCTGGGTATTGATTGCAGAAATCTTCCCGAATACTATCCGTGGCAAAGCCGTAGCTATTGCAGTAGCTTTCCAATGGATTTTCAACTATATCATATCCTCTACATTCCCGGCACTGTACGACTTCAGTCCGATGTTCGCATACAGTTTGTATGGCATCATCTGTGTTGCAGCTGCCTTCTTCGTTTGGCGTTGGGTACCCGAAACGAAGGGCAAGACTTTGGAAGATATGAGTAAACTCTGGAGAAAAAACAAATAAAATTCTCTCTCCTTTAATATCTTATAAATGCAAAAAGGTGCAACCGAAACGACTGGTTGCACCTTTTCTTTTTTTGATAAATATACGTTCTGAAGCTTTAATTGAATACGTATCGCAGACCGATCTGAAGCTTCCAACATTCGCTGTAATTCAGGTTTCGGGTGAAGCTTCCGGTAGGATAATTACCATCACTGTCTTTGTACATCGAGAAAATAGGAGTGTTGCTCTCATCCTTACCCTTATAGGTCAGAATCCGTCCACCATTAGCGCCGGACATGTTTTTCGTTACACCCCATTTGCTGTTCAGCAAGTTACCTATATTCAGGATATCCAGGCTGAGTTGCAGTGTATTCTTAGTTTTGCCAATCTTCACGAAGAAGTCACGGCTCCAACGGAAATCAAAGCGGTGTACCCAGGGAGCACGTGCCGAATAAGCTTCGGCATATTCGCCTTTATGCTTCTTCAGATAAGGGTCTTGATTCACAAACTTCCAGAAAGCATCTGCATCTTCGGTACTCGTGAACTTGATTTCATCTTTAGTCTTCGGGATATAAATAAGATCATTGGTTACACCATCGCCATTCATATCATTAGAGTACATAAAACTATAACCACTGGATGAATATCCGCTATAAAAGAGACTGAAGTTTGAAGATGTCTTCTTATTCAAATGTACGCGCCAGTTAATGGAAGCAACTACACGGTTGGGAGTGACATATTGCGAACGCATGAGTCCCGAGCTGTTCGGTCCGTTGATGGATGGAACGTTTGTCCAGGCAGAGTTAGCGTCCGAACCGGGCATACCACTGATTTCCTTTGACTCGGTATGAGTATAGGCTGCCATAATGTTCACATTCTTGGCGGGTTCTGCCATTACGGTGATGTTGCCTGTCCATCCCCAACCCTTGGAAGTGTTGGTCAATACATTTGCATTACTGATATTCGTGTGTTGCAGAAAGTTTTCGGGATAAATATAACGATCATCCGGTCCATTAAAACGTGACCATGTATCTTTATCCGGAGCCTGTACGTTGTAGTTGTATTGGCGTACAGCATTGATATCTTTAGAGAACATTCCTTCCAGTGTAACCGTCAGAGGGAAAGATACAGGCAGCTGGTAATCCAAAGCTAATGAGGTTTTCCAGACTTGCGGCATTTTGAAGTCCGGATCTATACCCACTACGGAACTTGGCAACACACCTTCTTCCGGACTGATAGAGGTAGGAAGTCCCAATGTGGAAATCATCTGGTTTACGTCTGTTATCATATTACCTTTCAGTAATTCCAGGCGGGGATCGCGACTGGTTACAACGCCATCCTTATATCTGGTCGTAATACTTACCAAATTTTGAATCATACCCGAGTTGGTAGGCATATTTGTAAAGAATACCAGAGGAATACGTCCGGTGAAGAATCCTGATCCACCACGCACTTTTAAAGTCTTATCATTGAACACATCCCAGGTGAAACCCACACGCGGTGAGAATTGCAGTTTGCTATCAGGCCATGCCCCTGTATCAATATGCATACCGTTGAAGTCCAGATCGTAGATAGCCTGATTACGCATAATATCATTCAGGAAACTGAGATTATCCATACGTATACCGGCGGTCAATTTAAAGTTATCGCGTATGTTCCATTCATCTTGCAGATAAACACCCAACTGGCCGAATTTCACGTCCGCAGAAGGTTTTGTATTACCATTGTACCCGTAAGCCAAGGCAAATGACTCAGGTGCAGCTCCATTCTTGAAATCCTCGAAGCTGGAATAGCGATAATATCCGGTTCCGTTACGCATATACGAGTTCCCGGCTTTCTGACGTTCGTAGCTGATACCTGCCGTCAGTTTATGAGCTCCCAGGTAATAGGTGAAGTTATCCACAATAGTCATAACCGTATTTTTCACCAGGTTGTTATAGGTAAACAACTCGTAACCGGCAGTCATGTAAGGCTCTAATATCTGATTACCGTTTTCGTAATATCCGGCCATAATATCAATGAAAGGGAAGGGGCTGGAGTTTGTACCGCGTTCATCCTTCATGTCACTGTATGTAAACAACAGCTGATTGGAAACGTTGGAAGAGAAACGGCTGTTCAATTCGGCAGTAGCCGAGTTCACAATGTTCTGCAAAGAATAGCAAGAGTTTGCATAGGACATGGAATATGCCGAAACACGGTTGTATGCCAGACGATACCCGGTATTTCCCGAACTACCATTGGGTGCTTCCCAGGTTTTGTTATTGGTAAAGTTATAGCGTACACTCAACTTATTTCCCTGATTGATATTCCAGTCAATACGTCCCAATAATTTCAAGTTGGTGACATCAGCAGGGAAATCTGTGAACGAACCGGTATTGTATCCGTATTTGTCTTTCAGAATCTGGGAGAATTCCGCCAGATCAGCTTCCGTAGTTCGTGAAATCGTAGAGTTATTCGGAGTTTCTCCTTCTTTTGCCGCACGCCATGTAATTACTTGCTGCGGACTCTTTTCATACTCTACATTTGCAAAGAAGAACAGCTTGTCTTTAATGATAGGACCACCAAATGTAGCACCGTAAACAGTCTTGGACTCTTCGGCACGCACACCGAAATCAGTATCACCAATTTTGTTACCGCGCATCACTTCATTATTGAAGTACATATAAGCGCTACCTCTGTAAGCGTTTGTACCCGATTTCGTAATGGCATTGATGCCTGCACCGATAAAGTTTGCCTGACGCACGTCGTATGGGGCAATCACAACCTGTACTTCATCAATGGCATCCAGTGAAATTGGATTTCCACCGCCTGGCAAACCGGACGACAGACCGAAGTTGTTATTCAGGTTCGCACCGTCTACCGTGAACGTATTGGAGCGTCCGTCACGGCCTCCAAAACTGTTTCCTGACGCATATGGAGAGATGCGGGTAAAGTCGCTGATACTGCGGTTAATGCTGGGTAATGTGGTGAGCTGTTCAGAAGAAATATTGGTAGTAGCTCCCGTCTTTTCAGCACTGAACTTTGACTTACTGGCCGTAATAGTGATTTCTCCCAATAATTCCGAAGCTTCGTGCAGGGTTACATTCAATGAATAAGTTTCACCCAGTTGCAGCTGTATACCTGTATAGATTGCCGTTTGATAACCGATGTAAGATACCGTCACCTTGTAAGGACCACCGGAGCGCATACCTTGCAGACTGAAACGTCCGTCTACATTGGTAACAGTACCGTAACTGGTTCCGGAAGGTTCGTGTACGGCTACAACCGTAGCGCCGATGACAGATTCTTCGTCAGCCATCACTTTACCACTCATTCCGGCAGTAGTTACCTGTGCCTTGAGCATTCCTGTAAGGGAAAGCAAAAGCACAAACAGGAAGAACATCTTTTTAGCCATGATTTAAAAAAAATTAAATAAGAAATAAACAGAAAGTTGTAGAAAACGATGCAAAAGTATAAAAAAAGCAAAATACTCTTATCCCTAAAGTGTTAAATCCTCATTTCTTTTTTATTGCAAAATCAGTCTCTCACAAAAATATGCATTCCGGGAGACAATGTATAAGTTTAAACCGTACCTTTGCAGCGGATTTAACTTTTGGTATAAAAAAGAGACATTATGGACTCATTGAAAATCAACAAAGTACAGTTGCGTAATTTACAAATAGAAGACTACGAGCAACTGGCGCAATCATTCACCCGTGTATATACGGATGGCAGCGATGTGTTTTGGACACACAAACAAATTGAAAAACTCATCCGGATTTTCCCCGAAGGACAGATTGTAACCGTGGTAGACGAAAAGATTGTCGGCTGCGCCCTTTCCATCATTGTGAATTACGATGATGTGAAGAACGATCATACTTATGCACAGGTGACGGGTAAAGAAACCTTCAATACCCATAATCCTAAAGGCAATATATTATATGGTATTGAAGTCTTTATTCATCCCCAATACCGTGGGCTTCGCCTGGCACGCCGTATGTACGAATACCGCAAGGAGCTTTGCGAAACTCTGAATCTGAAAGCTATTATGTTCGGTGGGCGTATTCCCAACTATTATAAATACTCGGATCAACTCCGCCCGAAAGAGTATATAGATAAGGTAAAGCAGAAAGAAATTTTCGACCCCGTATTGACCTTTCAGCTTTCCAATGATTTCCACGTACGCAAGGTGATGCGCAATTACCTGCCTAATGATGAAGAGTCCAAGCATTATGCTTGTCTGTTGCAATGGGATAACATTTACTATCAGGAACCTACGGAAGAATATATTGCACCGAAAACCACCGTGCGCGTAGGATTGGTACAGTGGCAAATGCGTAGTTATCAAACGCTGGATGACCTGTTTGAACAGGTAGAATTCTTTGTGGATGCCGTATCCGATTATAAGAGTGACTTCATTCTTTTCCCCGAATACTTCAATGCCCCGCTGATGGCAAAATTCAATAATGAAGGGGAGTCACAGGCCATTCGCGGACTGGCGGCTTATACTGAGGAGATTAGAGAACGATTTGTAAAGTTGGCTATCAGTTACAATATCAATATCATTACGGGTAGCATGCCGCTTATTAAAGAGGATGGACTTTTGTATAATGTCGGTTTCCTTTGTCGCCGTGATGGTAGTTTTGAGATGTATGAGAAGTTGCACGTCACACCCGATGAAATAAAAAGCTGGGGATTAAGTGGCGGAAAGGCTTTGCAGACATTCGATACGGACTGTGCTAAGATCGGCGTGCTGATTTGCTATGATGTGGAATTTCCGGAATTATCCCGTATTATGGCAGACCAGGGTATGCAGATTTTATTCGTTCCTTTCCTGACAGATACGCAAAATGCTTACTCACGTGTAAAGGTATGCGCTCATGCCCGTGCCATCGAAAATGAATGTTTCGTTGTCATTGCCGGTAGTGTAGGTAATCTTCCGCGCGTGCACAATATGGATATTCAGTATGCACAATCAGGTGTATTTACTCCCTGCGACTTTGCATTTCCGACGGATGGCAAGCGTGCAGAAGCCACACCGAATACAGAAATGATACTGGTATCCGATGTGGATCTGGATTTATTGAATGAATTGCATACTTACGGCAGTGTGCGCAATCTGAAAGACAGGAGAAATGACTTGTATGAGGTAAGGATGAAGAAATAGAACAATCGGATTATTTATTCATTTTATTAAAACGTAGCCTGACAATATGTATTTCCGTATTATTGTACCAATAATAAATTCTACATAGAGGGTGAGATAGGATAGACCTATATTCCTTGTCTTTTCCACGTTTTTCAAGCTGGCCAACAGTGGGCATTAATAAAATCTTGTGCATCGCTTCATCTACATTTTTTGCAAAGGTGACAGCGAATTGTATTTCCAGATTTGCAGCATACCAATATGCAGTCTTTTGAAATACGGCAAGTGCCCGCTTTGTCCAGATTACTTTAAGTTCAGCCATAAATTGAAAGCGGCTTTTACTTCTTCATCAGTAGCAATACCGCTGGCTTCTGACAGTTTTGATTCTTTTTCAAATTCCTCATCAGTATATTGGCAAGGTATAGGTTTGCCTATCAGAAAATTCTCTTTTTCAAGTTCTTCTGCAAATTCCCTGTCAAGATGTGTATATGCAAATTCTTTGGCACGTTGATAACGCTCTTCAAAGCTTTCCTCATCTTTATCAAGCATGCTGCTAATTTTAGACAATAGCACGGCATCGTCCATTTGTTCTATTCTGTCTTTTATGTGATTGCGCAAGGCATTCAGCATCGGACGGCTATAGTAAGTTGCAGCTGGTTCTTTTACTTTTCCCATAACGTAACGTTTTGTACAAAGTTACACTTTAATGATACAGTAACAAAAGAAATAAATCTTTTTATTTCTACTTTATCTCGAACCTTACCAGCATCGAATAATTCAGTTTTATCGTACGGAAAGCATCGTAAGCTTCTGCCTGTGATGAACTTACATTGCTCTGGGCTGCAAAATAGCGGGGATACCCTGCACTTTCCTGCGGTTCGACAATGCGAATGACATTCCCCAGGCGCTTACCTAATGCTTCTACCAAATATTCTGCTTTCTTTTGTGCGGCTTTCAGTGCCTCTATTTTGCCTTGTTGCCGATAGACCTGCATACCCTTGTTTTTCAGTTCTCCGATACGCATGTAGTTGACACCTTTCGTGTCGATAACCTTTAGAATCTCATCTATCTGACTAAAATCGGTCAATGTGATATCAAACCGTTTGGATACCAGGAATTCAAGTCCGCGTTCACGCCAATAGTCACCTACTTCTTGTGTACGGATGGCGTCTTCCGGAATCCCGATCTTTCGCAAGGCAGCTCTCAAATTTCGCTCTATTCCGGTCAGTGGTACTTTGGTCCGATAATTCTCCGGTTTGGACTTTCCGTCAAATTCCTCTTCCCAATATTCTTTAATCTCGATAAGATAATGAATCTCGTCGGGCACAAGGGTTATTTCCGAAGTTCCGGTAACCTCAATAAACTTCGCATTATCACTGTCTTGACCGAATGCAGTGCTGCACACCAATAGAAATACGGCAAATAATAAAAATCTAGTTTTCATAATAGTATGTTCTTTAGAGAATTATATTTGCAATGATACAAAAAATGAGGATATTGTAAAAGTTTACATACCCTCATTTTTATATTATCAACAATTTATCCCTTTATATCCCAAATTCCGCAGCTGCGTTCCAGCTCGACGAGTGCCGCATTATAATTAAACAGCGTTTCTATATATTGCGCCTGAACTTCATCATACGTCCGTTGTGCATTCAGTATTTCCAACAGAGAAACTTCGCCCCGGTTATAACTGTATATTTTACCTTCAAGCACATCCTGCGCCTGTTTCAGGATTCCGCCTTCGTAATGTTTCACTTGAAGTGCCTGCGATTGGAATTGCTGATAAGCTCCCATAACTTCCCGTTGTACCTGCAAGCACATTTGCTCATATTGCAATTCTGCCTGGCGAGCACGGAAACGGGCAGCATTGACCGCACCTCTGTTCAGAGAAGAGAAGTTTAAAGGAATCGCAATCCCCGCACTGACTCCATTGAATGCCGGAGCAGGTGCTTCTTCATTGCGTACACGCTTGTTATGGCTCCATCCTAATGAAAACTCCACATCAGGACGCTTTTCACGCTTAGCCAGAATCAGTTCACGGCGTGCAACCTCCGTATTCTTCAAAGCTGCCAGCAAATCGGAGCGATGTTCTATAGCTCCCTCAATCAATCCGTTCAGCACAAATACCAGTTCCGGCTTTTTCAGTTCTTCCACCGGATGAAACAGCGTATCTGTAACTGTGGTTCCGACAAAGAGGGACAGTTGCATATATGCCTGCTTTAAGTCCGTCTCAGCTTGCAGAACCTCGTTATACATGATGTCTGCTTCCAACTTGCTTTGTATCGCTTCCACTTCCATGATCTTGCCGGATGCCAGACGGATACTATCGGATTTCGCCAGGTCGTACATATTGCTCCATGCACTTCTTTTGATATCACTGAGTTGTTTCTGCTTCATTACTTCCAGATAAGCAATGGTGGCGTCCGCCTGTAAATTCCGGAAATAATCATCCAGCACAATCTCCGCCAGTTCATTTTGGCTGCGTGCCAACTTGATGCCGGCCGTACGTCTTCCTAAAGTTACGTTCTGCGAAAGTTCCAGTTCATAGCTTTGCCCCATTTGCAAAGTATGGTCTTCATTGTTGGAATAAGTAAAAGAGAGCGACGGATCATCAAATACTTTGGCAGCTATCACATCTGCATGTGCGGCGCTGACATTCATCTTCTCCGCTGCATATTCCAGATTGTCGGCACTTACTTTATGCATATACTGCTTATAAGTAATCGGCTCTACAATCTGTGCCTGCACTGAACAGGCACAAACAATAAGGGTAAACAACGCAATATTATATCTTTTCATTTTCATCCTTTTTATCTTCCTTTTTTTCCATCATATAATATAAAGTGGGGAGAATATACAGTGTCACCACAGTAGCAAACAGCAATCCGTATACAATAACCGTTGCCAGCGGACGCTGTACATCGGAACCAATTCCCGTACTCAGGGATGCCGGAAGCAAACCCAGCACAGCAACAGTAGCCGTCATCAGAATGGGACGGAAACGATGGCGCACACCGGTAACCACGGCATCGCGCAAGTCGCGCCCCCGTTCGCGCAAATTATTGATATGCGAAATCATAATCACTCCATTTTGAATAGCTACACCAATCAGTGCGATGAAGCCTACGGCAGAAGATACATTCAGCGTCATTCCCCGTACATTCAATGCAAGCATACCTCCGAAGAGTGCCAACGGAATGATACACATCAATAAAGCCGCCTGCCGGAATTTGCCGAGGGCGGCAAACAATAGCAGTAACATAATGCCCAATGCCAACGGAACTACCACGCCCAAACGATTGTATGCACGATGCTGGTTTTCAAACTGTCCCGCCCATTTCAGATGAAAATCTTCATGGTTGTATTTCACCTGGTCATCAATCATCTTGTTCGCTTTCTGCAAGAAAGAAGTCAGGTCGATACCACGCAGGTTGACACGGATTGTAAGGTGCCGCTTATTCATCTCGCGTGAAATGGTGCTTGCCCCTGTGGTCAGTTTGATTTCCGCAACCTGGCTCAATGGTATCTTGGCACCTGTGCCCGAAGTCAGCATCAGGTTTCCGATGCGTTCCGGTGTATTGCGCGTCTCTTCGCTGAAACGGCAGATGACGTCATACGACTTACTACCCACAAAGATTTGCGAAATAGCCTTGCCGCCAATGGCGAGTTCTATCAGATCGGCCACGTCCGAGACATTCAATCCGTATTGGGCAATACGGTCACGGTCTGCTATAATCTGAAGTTGGGGAAGGGGAGGTTCCTGATCTACGGCAACATCCGTCGCGCCCGGTATCTGCTTGATGACATTGACAACCTTATCGGCAATATGACGCGTTTCCGTGATATCTTCCCCGTATATCTTCAGTGCAAGATCACTGTGTGCACCTGCTATCTGGTCCATCACCATGTCAATAATCGGCTGGGAGAAACCTACCGAATATCCCGGCATGGTCATGAGCGTATCATTCATCGCTTCAATCAGCTTGGCTTTATTGCGTCCTGTAGTCCAGCTATCGTAAGGTTTCAATCCTACACCACACTCGATGTGCGAAAGGGAAAAGGCTTCTGCACCTTCATCGTCACGCCCCACCTGTGTCATTACGTACGACACTTCCGGAAACTGCCCCAACTTATTTCTTAATTCAGCTCCCATCTCTTTGGAACGCTCGATAGAGATACCCGGAGGCAATTGTACCTGAATCCAGATAGCCCCTTCGTCTAAGGGAGGAAGGAAATCTTTTCCCACCGTGTAGCTCAAAACACCTGCTAAAACCAGGATTCCTGCCAATACTCCCAATACGGCTTTCGGGCAGTCAATTACACGAACCACTTGTGCGTGATACAGCATCTGCAATTTTTCCAACCAACGGTTATGATATACTTTCCGAGGCTTACGGTAAGCCATATATGCCAGTCCCGGAATCAGAAACAATGCTACACACAGAGCGCCTATCAGTGCATATCCCACTGTATATGCCATCGGTGTAAACAATTTCTTCTCGATATGTTCGAAGGCAAACAGGGGCAAATAAGCGGTTATAATAATAAGGATAGAGAAGAAGATAGGGCGGGCGACTTCCGTTGTACGTCGTAAGATGGAATCTTCTTCCAATACTTCATCGGGATGCCGTTCACGCTTCTTCAGAATCGTTTCCATCATCACGATAGAGCCGTCTACCAGGATACCGAAGTCAATAGCTCCCAATGAAAGCAGGTTGGCAGGTATATCCGTCACGTGCATCAGGATAAAAGCTATCAGCAGCGATAGGGGAATGGTGACGGCAACGAGCAATGCCCCCCGCCAGCTTCCTAAAAAGAGAATCAGTACCACTATCACCAGGATCATACCCATAAACAGTGTATGCGAAACCGTGTGTAAGGTCATATCCACCAGGTTCGTGCGGTCCATAAAAGGATGGATGTGTGTGCCTTTGGGCAGTACTTCGTTATTCAGTTCGTCAATAGCGGCATGTACTCCTTCGAGCACTTGCGAGGGATTCTGACCGCGCAACATTTGCACGATGCCTTCTACGCCGTCAGAGAAATTACGTTTGCCATCATAAAAGCCCAGTACACCCTTGCGCTCCAGGCTGCCATATTTCAGTTTTCCGATATCATCCAGATACACAGGTACTCCATTATCCGTTTTGATAACGATGCGTCCTAAGTCCTTCAAATCCTTCACCAGACCGATACCGCGAATCACGTAACTCAGATCACCCCGGCTCAACATACTTCCTCCGGCGTTCACATTGTTCATTTCAACTTTTTCGGTCACGTCAGAAAGGGAAATATCGTACTCTTCCATCTTACGCGGATTCAGTTCGATCTGATACTGGGTAGTGATGCCGCCGTAGTTGCTTACATCGGCTACGCCTGTCACTTGCTTCAACCGGGGGATAATCACCCATTTATGCAAATCGGTGATCTCACGCAGGTCCAGATTATCGCTTTCAATGACGTAGCGGAATATCTCTCCGGTAGGCGAGGTCAGGGGATTCAGCCCCGGTACGGCACCATAAGGTAATTCTACATCTACCAAACGCTCCTGCACACGCTGGCGTGCCCAGTAGTCATCAATTCCGTCATCAAACACCAGTACCACGGTGCTCAGTCCGAAGGTGTTTTTGCTTCGCATCACGTTCAGTCCCGGCAGACCGTTTACGGCCCGTTCAATGGGAATTGTGATTTGCTGTTCTATCTCTTCGGCAGCCAGTCCCGGCACTTGTGTCACAATCTGTACGGTGGTATCCGCAATATCCGGATAAGCATCTATTGCCAGTCTTGTCCATGAATAGTAACCCACCACGGCAATGAAGGCAAACAATACGAACATCAGTCCTCGACGATGTATCGCCAGAAAAATCAACTTCTTCATACTCTGTAACCCCGGTGTTTAGTTGGCGTTCAGCAGATAGAAAGCACCGTCCGAAACATACTTTTCTCCGGATTGCAGGCCGGAGGTGATGACACTCTTATCACCATCCGTAGCTGAAGTTTCCACTTTCCGTTTCAGGAATTTATTGTTGCCCGAAGAGACCAGTACATACGCCTGTTCTTCTTCCTGCAAAATGGCGGAGGTCGGGATCAGAATGCTTTCAGCAGGTTCGTCAGTCAGTTTCACAGTGGCATACATGGCAGGCTTCATCAGTCGCTCTTTATTATCGCATGCCACTAATACTTCTACCGAACGCGTATCTTCATCCAGCATTTCGTTGATATGGTAGATTGTACCGCTGAAGGTTTGATTTGATTGCGATACCAGGGATATCTCCACCTTTTTCAGTGAAGAGAGCAGGGACATATCCTTTTCTTTCACATTGGCAGCTACCCATACTTCATTCAGATCGGCTACCACGGCCACCGGGTCGGCATCGTCTTTCATGAATTGCCCGATTACAATGTTATTCTTCACTATTTCACCGGAAATGGGTGAGCGGACAATCATAGGCTGACCCAGTACTAACTGGTCCGGTTCTATCTGGAATACTTTCAGGGCAGCCAACGCATTTTCATAATCTTTCTTTTTCAATTCATAGTTCACTTCGGCTTCTTCCACTTCTTTTTGCGCACTTACTTTGTGTGCATACAAGTCCTGTTCGCGGCGCAGATTCTTGGAAGCCAGTTCCATTTCCTGCTTTGCCTGGTAGTAGACTTTTCCGGTTTCAAAGAAGTCGGGCGAACTGATTTCAAACAGGGGACTGCCTTTATCCACTTTTTGTCCCAGACGGATAAAGGAACGCGTCACCCGTCCTGCAAACGGAGAGGCTATTTCTGCATAATGGTTGGGTATGGCTTTCACGATGCCCGAAACTGTGAATGTTGTTTCATGCAATTCTTTCTGAACTTCGCTTATTTTCAGTTTCTTGGCGATGGGGGATTCCGAAGATACCACAATAGTATCTCCTGAGACAGAAAATTCCTGGTTTTCCTGTTCTTTTTGCTGACCGGTACAGGCATAGCACATCATGCCGGTCAGGCACAATAAATATATGTATTTCATTTCTTTGTCGTTATGATAAGAACTCGTTTTTCTTCATGTATTTTGGGAATAACAGATTAAGGTTTCGCATATGCTCTGCCTTTCAGGCTACATACGAAACTTAAATAACAAAATCTGTTCTCAGCATACATGACAGGGTGGAGAACGTAAATGGAAAGACCGGGCCGTGCGAACAATCCGGTTTGCTCCATGCAACAAGAAGATGAAACTTAGGAAAAATAAAATAAAGGGAACTATCGGTAACTCATGCGAACTGTCCAGACATAATAAATTGAACCAAGAGACGGTTTCCCACTGTGCCTCCGTGTGCGAATGGTGCATACCTGGAAGGTAGGGGTGGGAGTGAGTTACGAGGAAATTATCGACTACATGTGTATGGACAAAGGCTGTGTTTCCTACGTAGTAATAAACAAATACTACTATCAGTACATACTTTACGATGTTGGAAAGTAACCTTTTCACATGCAATGTTTTTGCTTTGGCGACAAAGGTAGTGAATATTACGTAAACCTATTATTTTTCGTCAAAGAACTTGAGAATACTCTAAATAAAAGAGTTTGATATGCTCCCGTTTATCAATAATTTCCTCTTTCAGTTTAGGCGCAAATTCCATCTTGTTCTATTCTTTTTAGTAATAAAGTTCTTAATCCCTCCTTATAGAATTGTCAATTTGACCTGTTTCCCTAATCCCTGAAAGATACGGAAAAGAGTAGAAAGCTGCACATCTGCTTTCCCGTTTTCAATGCGGGAAATATAAGTCTTTTTCGTGCCAATTCTTTCGGCGAGTTGCTCCTGGGTTAATCCGGCTTTTAATCTTTCCTCCTTCAAACGTTCTGCAAGGATAAAAGCAACCGCACCTTGTTCGAAGGCATCGCGTTCGGGAGTCCCTTGAGTTCCATACTCAACATCTAAAATTTCATCAAAAGTCCGACAACCTTTTATTGATTTTGTTTTGGGTTTGATTTTGCTCATAATTTATCTCCTTTCTTTGAATTAAAATATTCTTTCATAATTTGGGTAGCCTTTTCAATTTCTTTTGGCGGAGTTTTCTGAGTTTTCTTTTGAAAGCCATTAAAAAGAACAACCAGTTTTCCTTCGTCGAAACAGCAGAATATTCGAAAAATATTGCCTTCCATTTCTATCCGTATTTCAAAAAATCCCGAAACGGTATCTATGTTTCGAAAGAATCTGGAAGGGATATGCTCTTCCATCCGCACAAGGTTGAGTACATAGTTTGTTTTGTTTTTTACGGAAGATATTTGCTTATCGTAAAACTCCGCAAAATAATCTCCATATACAATAATTTTTCTCTTATACTCCATTTCGTGTTTTATTTTTTCTGCAAAGAAAACGAAAAGATTAACCCAAGCAATATATTATTATATATTTAACACTACCAATGCTCTCTTAAAAAAAAAGCTCCTTCTGTCTCTTATATATTTCATAATTAAATGATTTCTTTTAGACGAATGAATTAAGCCTATAAGGATGTTTTAAAATTATGACATCTAATACATCTCATTAATAACCGTAAACAGCGTTTTTAAAGAATAACCGGAACGTTTTTTAAGAACGTATCCAACGTTTATTAACAGCGCAAAAATGAGCTTTAAGCTCTAACTTGAATATAAATCAACAAAAAAGGTGGCAAATCCTTGTGAGGAAATACCACCTTATTTTCTTTTTTATCTATTATTATTCCAGATACTGAACATCTGAAATAACTATAATCTATTTAATTTGCCGATGAGCGAACCACCTATAGTTATCCAGCATACAGCCTATCTCACATAAAATATCTGTCAAATTAATGCACCATTTAGAGGTTTCTGAAAAAGAAAGACTAACTTTTGCCATTTTACTAAAGGTTTAGGTTTACAATAAAACTCAGTTTAAAGCTCCTACAAAGATACAACATCGTAAAGGCAAAATCAAGTGTTTTGGCTGATACTTTACACTTTACCAGCTATCTTCCGATTTATCTTTCCCGATAAGTGCCATCACCCGTTTTTTATAAAGATCCGCTGCCAGGGCAATATTCTTTTCCGCATCAGGTGTTCCCATACCATACACCACGAAAGGAGTCTGCCACACCATCCCTGCATGCACAGCACAACCCTGATAAGGACGCAAAAGTTCATCCACCGTGAAACGATTTCTTCCTCCACTTCGGTACGCCTCAAATTCAGAACCGGTAGTGGTAACCACCAACAAAGGTTTACCGGCCACTGCCGGAGTTTTTGCCAAATAGGTAAATATCCCGTCCTGCCATTTCTTTAATAAAGATGGTGCCGACATCCAATAAAACGGAAACTGATATACCACTGCGTTGGCATGAGATATAATCCGGCTCCATGCATCCATATTGAGAATATCTTGCTCTGACATTTCGTATAGATTAAATACAGCCACATCTTCTATATCCTTTATGGCATCAAACAGGGCTTTATTGGCTTGTGAGTTTTCCATGTTGGGGTGTGCCAGAAGTACCACAACCTTTTTTAGATCTTTGTCCATACTATTGTTTTTGATGTTTGTTTGGGTGAATAATCAATTATGACAGGCAAAAATAACAAAAAGATTTGTGAATAATACTCTTTTTGTCTATCTTTGTTCTAAAGATTTAATGAGATATGAAAACAAAGAACGATTATATCAGTTTGTTGAAATCATGCGGTAGCGAATTGAAACAACAGTTCGGTGTGCGTTCTTTACATTTGTTTGGATCGGTCGCCCGTAATGAGCAAAAAGAAACAAGTGATATTGATATTTACGTAGAGACAGAAACACCTAACCCTTTTCTAATAGTAAGAATGAAAGCATATCTGGAAAAACTTTTAGGATGTTCTGTTGATGTCATTCGCGCTCATAAAAACATGAATGCTTTTTTAAAGCAACAAATAGAAAAAGATGGAATACACGTCTTCTAATAGAAGAATAATAGCACTAAATATTCTGAAACAGATAGAGGAAGCTATTGTAAAAATACAGGAGCGTACTTCTGTTATACATCATGCAGACGATTTCTTATTGACGTCAGGAGGTATGGAAAAGCTGGACGCTGCTTGTATGCTATTGATAGCTATCGGTGAAAGCCTTAAAAACCTTGATAAAGTGACAGAAAAGAAACTGTTACCTACTAACACCTCTATTCCTTGGAATGATGTAATGGGGGTTCGTGACATTATAGCTCATCACTATTTCAACATTGATGCTGATGAAATCTGGTGGATTATTAGTAAAGAATTAACTCCACTTTTAGAAGCAATCCGTTCTTTTATAAGAGACCTTTCTGAAGAGCCGTATTCCAATTAGATATGTTTTTTTCTATTCAATAATATCTTTTCTCTAACTTTTTTGTAACTTTGCACCCTTAAAATAAGGAGGGTCGCTTTAGCACGTCTCAAAGTGCCTCCTTAATCGTTAAATTGTAAATAGTTAAATTGCAAATAAGATGGGTAAGAAGTTTGCCGAATATTCGCAGTTCGACCTCTCAAAGGTAAACGCGGAAGTGTTGAAGAAATGGGACGAGAACCAGGTTTTCGCCAAGAGTATGACAGAACGTGAAGGCTGTCCTTCTTTCGTTTTTTATGAAGGACCGCCCTCTGCCAACGGTATGCCGGGCATTCACCACGTAATGGCTCGCTCCATCAAAGATATTTTCTGCCGTTACAAAACCATGAAGGGTTTCCTGGTGAAACGTAAAGCCGGCTGGGACACACACGGACTTCCTGTGGAACTGGGTGTGGAAAAAGCAATGGGTATCACCAAGGAAGATATCGGTAAAACGATCTCCGTAGCCGACTATAACGCTGCCTGCCGCAAAGATGTGATGAAGTTCACCAAAGAATGGGAAGATCTGACTCACAAGATGGGGTATTGGGTAGACATGACCGATCCTTATATCACCTACGACAACCGCTACATCGAAACCTTGTGGTGGCTGTTGAAGCAACTCTATACAAAAGGGTATCTTTATAAAGGATACACCATACAGCCGTATTCTCCCGCTGCCGGAACAGGACTGAGCTCACACGAATTGAACCAGCCCGGTTGCTACCGTGACGTGAAGGATGTGACCTGTGTGGCACAATTCAAGATGAAGAATCCGAAGCCGGAAATGGCAGAGTGGGGAACTCCGTACTTCTTAGCATGGACCACGACTCCGTGGACATTGCCTTCAAATACCGCGCTTTGCGTAGGCCCGAAGATAGACTATGTAGCCGTACAAAGCTACAACGGATACACCGGAGAGAAAATCACCGTTGTACTTGCCAAAGCTTTGCTCTACACGCACTTCAATAAGAAAGCGGAAGACATCGCCCTGGAAGATTACAAACCGGGAGATAAGCTGATACCGTTCAAAATTGTAGGAGAATATAAAGGTCCGGAACTTGTAGGTATGGAATATGAGCAACTGATACCTTGGGTGAATCCGGGTGAAGGTGCATTCCGTGTAATCTCAGGTGACTATGTGACTACGGAGGATGGTACAGGTATCGTACATATCGCTCCGACATTCGGTGCCGACGATGCCCAGGTAGCGAAAGCCGCCGGTGTTCCACCGTTGCAACTCATCAATAAGAAAGGTGAACTCCGCCCGATGGTGGACCTGACCGGTAAGTTCTATAAATTGGACGAACTGGACGAAAACTTCGTGAAAGAACGCGTAAACGTAGACTTATATAAGGAATATGCAGGTCGTTTCGTGAAGAACGATTACGATCCGAATCTGACAGATCAGGACGAAAGTCTCGACGTAAGTCTCTGCATGATGATGAAAGCCAACAACCAGGCGTTCAAGATAGAGAAGCATGTGCACAATTATCCGCACTGCTGGCGTACGGACAAACCGGTATTGTATTATCCGTTGGATAGCTGGTTCATCCGCTCTACCGCTTGCAAAGACCGCATGATAGAGCTGAACAAGACGATCAACTGGAAACCGGAAAGCACCGGTACGGGACGTTTTGGCAAGTGGCTGGAAAATCTAAATGACTGGAACCTGAGCCGTTCACGTTACTGGGGTACTCCGCTGCCTATCTGGCGTACGGAAGACAACAGCGAGGAAATCTGCATCGGTTCGGTTGAAGAGCTTTATAATGAAATAGAGAAATCCGTAGCTGCCGGATTCATGAAGTCCAATCCTTATAAGGATAAAGGTTTCGTACCCGGTGAGTACAATGGAGAAAATTATGATAAGATAGACTTGCACCGTCCGTATGTGGATGATATCATCCTCGTATCCAAAGACGGCAAGCCCATGAAGCGTGAAGCGGACCTGATAGACGTATGGTTCGATTCCGGTGCCATGCCGTATGCACAAATCCACTATCCGTTCGAGAACAAAGAATTGCTGGATAGCCACCAGGTTTACCCCGCCGACTTTATCGCCGAAGGTGTGGACCAGACTCGCGGTTGGTTCTTTACGCTCCATGCAATTGCTTCAATGGTATTCGATACCATCTCTTACAAAGCTGTTATCTCTAACGGATTGGTACTTGACAAGAATGGTAACAAGATGTCCAAGCGTCTGGGCAATGGTGTAGATCCTTTCTCGACTATCGAGAAATACGGGTCCGACCCCTTGCGCTGGTACATGATCACCAATTCTTCTCCGTGGGATAACCTGAAATTCGACGTAGACGGCATCGAAGAAGTTCGTCGTAAATTCTTCGGTACATTATATAATACGTATTCTTTCTTCTCCCTCTACGCCAATGTAGACGGATTCGAATACAAGGAAGCTGACGTGCCGATGGCTGAACGCCCTGAAATCGACCGTTGGATACTCTCTGTACTGAATACACTGGTGAAAGAAGTGGATACTTGCTATAGCGAATACGAGCCGACAAAGGCCGGACGTTTGATATCCGACTTCGTAAACGACAACCTCTCCAACTGGTACGTTCGTCTGAACCGTAAACGTTTCTGGGGTGGTGAATTTACGCAGGATAAGTTATCTGCATACCAGACTCTGTACACTTGTCTGGAAACCGTTGCCAAATTGATGTCGCCCATCGCTCCGTTCTATGCCGACAAGCTCTATATGGACTTGGTTACCGCAACGGGACGAGACAACGTGGTATCCGTACACTTGGCTAAATTCCCCGAATATAAGGAGGACATGATAGACAAGGAACTGGAAGTCCGCATGCAAATGGCACAAGACGTAACTTCTATGGTATTGGCTTTGCGCCGCAAGGTGAACATCAAAGTACGCCAGCCGCTGCAATGTATCATGATACCGGTAGTGGACGAGGAACAACGTGCCCACATCGAAGCTGTAAAGGCACTTATCATGAGCGAAGTGAACGTGAAGGATATCAAGTTCGTAGACGGTGCCGCCGGTGTGCTGGTAAAGAAAGTGAAATGTGACTTCAAGAAGATGGGACCGAAATTTGGCAAGCAGATGAAAGCCGTAGCTGCCGCTGTAGCAGAAATGTCACAGGAAGCTATTGCCGAACTGGAAAAGAACGGTTCTTATACTTTGCAACTGGATGGTACGGATGTGGTTGTGGAAGCCGCTGACGTAGAAATCTTCAGTGAAGACATTCCGGGATGGTTAGTTGCCAACGAAGGAAAGCTGACTGTTGCCCTGGATGTAACCGTAACAGAAGAGCTTCGCCGCGAAGGTATTGCCCGTGAACTGGTTAACCGTATTCAAAATATTCGCAAGTCAAGCGGTTTGGAGATAACAGACAAAATAAAGATTACATTATCAAAAAATCAGCAAACAGATGATGCGGTAAACGAATATAAAGACTATATTTGTAACCAGGTTTTAGGAACCTCACTGACGCTGACCGATGAGGTGGAAAACGGCACGGAACTTAACTTTGACGATTTCTCCCTGTACGTAAGCGTTGTAAAAGAATAATAATACTAACGATTTAACACGTAAAGTTATGGCAGAAAAAACAAGATACTCGGATGCTGAATTGGAAGAATTCCGCGCCATTATTAATGAGAAGTTAGAATTGGCACAACGCGATTACGAATTGCTGAAAGCCAGTTTAACCGGAGCCGATGGTAATGATACCGACGATACGTCTCCTACGTACAAAGTTTTGGAAGAAGGTGCCAACACCTTGTCCAAAGAAGAAACGACACGCCTGGCTCAACGTCAGTTGAAGTTTATCCAGGGTTTGCAGGCCGCATTGGTACGCATCGAGAACAAAACGTATGGTATTTGCCGTGAAACAGGTAAGTTGATTCCTGCCGAACGTTTACGTGCTGTGCCCCATGCTACACTGAGCATTGAGGCCAAAAATAACGGTAAGAAGTAAGGATGAACAAATACCTCACGAAAGGTCGCATTGCGCTGCTCGTTATTTTCTCGGTATTAATTGCTGACCAGATAATCAAGATCTATGTCAAGACTCACATGTATTGGCATCAGAGCGAAAACGCCATAAAATGGCTTTATGAGAAACTGGGCATGGTAGATGCAGAACCACCTACATGGTTTTATATTTACTTTACCGAGAATAACGGTATGGCGTTCGGTATGGAGATATTCGGTAAGTTATTCCTTACCTTGTTCCGTATTGTTGCAGTAGGAGCGATAGGGTGGTATTTGACGAGAATAATCAAGCAGGGCTTGAAGACAGGCTATATCGTATGCGTATCTCTTATTCTTACGGGAGCGTTGGGTAACATCATCGATAGTGTATTCTATGGTGTGTTGTTCAATGAGAGTACACATTCGCAGATAGCTTCATTCCTGCCGGAAGGCGGAGGATATGCTCCTTTGTTCTACGGAAAGGTGGTGGATATGTTCTATTTCCCTATCATTGATACGAACTGGCCTCAATGGATGCCGTTGGTAGGTGGGGATCATTTCATATTCTTCAGCCCGATATTCAACCTTGCCGATGCCGCTATCAGTTGTGGTATCATTGCCCTGTTATTATTTTACAGCAAATATTTAAATGACTCTTATCATGCAATAAAGAAATCATGAAAGGTCTGCATCGAATTCAATGGTTTAGCATATTCCTGTTAGCATCTTGTTTGACAGCTTGTCAGGTGAAAAGACCGAAGGTGGTCATATCGGATACTAAGATGGAAAATGTGCTTTATGACTACCATATAGCAAAGGCTATGGGGGAAGAAGTCCCTTATACCGATGGCTATAAAAGGGTGTTGTACATTGAATCGGTGTTTAAAAAGCATGGCATTACGCAAGCCGAATTTGACTCTTCAATGGTTTGGTTCACGCGTAATCCGGAAGTACTCACTAAGATTTACGAGAAAGTAAACGCAAGACTGAAAGCGGAGCGGGATGTTGTCAATCATTTAATTGCCATACGTGACAATAAGCCGAAGGAAAGTCTTCCGGGTGACAGCATTGATGTATGGGCATGGCAACGTATCTATCAGCTGACAGGTATGCCGATGGACAACAAGATTACTTTCGTATTACCCTCAGATACCAACTTTAAAGACCGCGATACTTTGCGGTGGAACGTTCGTTTCCGCTTCCACAACGGTGCGCCAGATTCCTTATATGCTCCCGTCATGGCTATGCAGATTGTCTATAAAGACAGCATAATCAGTGATATTCAGAAAGTATACAAATCGGGTGTGGAAACGGTTTCCCTCTTTGCCGATACGTTGGGAGAAATCCGGGAAATACGCGGGTATATCTATTATCCCGCAGCACAGGCTACCCGTACATTGCTGACCGACCGCATTTCACTGATGCGTTATCATGCTACGGATACACTGTCGTTTGCTAAGAATGATTCTATTCAGAAAGATTCTGTTAAGACAGAGAAAATAGAACCTCAGGAACTCAAGAAAGAGGAACTGAAACCTGTGGAAGAGAAGATAAATGATAATCCGCGCAGACGTGATGCTGCCCGTCCTCGTCCGTCTTCGGAACCTACACTAAAGAAGTTGGACAATCCGGAACATGTTCAATTCCGTAAAGATAATCCCTGATGATCAAACGATTTGCTTCACACTTTATTTTTCTGCCCGGACATGGTTATCTCAAACAATATGTGGTAGGGGTGGAAGAAGGACAAGTCGTGTCCGCCTTTCCCTTGACAGAGGAGATTGAAGGAGTGGAATGGTTTCCCGGAGTTATTGCTTTATTGAATAATGAAGAAGATATTTCCGAAGGGTACTCCGGTATATTTCAGAAAGCAAATGAGGTATTACAGGAACTTCCGGAAGTTTTCTGCCAAGAAACGTTTCCTTCCGGAATAAATGCTTATCTACTTTATCCTTTCAATTTTACAACGATGCTGCCTGTCGGCGGAACTCGGCACAGACTACTGCGGTAGCAATTGCCACATTCAGTGACTCGGACGTTTCCCTCTCTGTGGGATAATTGGGAATATAAAGTTTGCGGTTTATGAGTTGCTCCACTTCTTTCCCGATTCCGTTGCCTTCATTGCCCATCACAATCAATCCGTTGGATGATAACTTCTGTGTGTACATATTTTCTCCGTCGAGGAAAGTACCGTAAACAGGTATATCCTTCAGGCTTTGAATGAGGTCGGGCAGGGGAGTATAGTGCAGTTTTACACGGGCAATGCCTCCCATGGTGGCTTGAACCGTCTTTGGATTATATACATCCACGGTGTTCGGGGAACAGAAGATATGCTCTATACCAAACCAGTCTGCCAAGCGAATGATAGTGCCCAGATTTCCCGGATCTTGTATATCGTCCAGCGCCAGGCAAAGCGAATGACTGATGACGGAAGCATCCGTTTCATATTCCGGCTGCTCGAATACGGCAAGTACTTGCTGGGGAGTTTTCAATAAACTGGCACGGGAAAGGTCTTCATCAGACACTTCCGAGACGTCTTCTACCGGAAGCTTGGGATGTTGCGATAACCATTCGGGCGTAGCTGCCAGAAAACGGCAGGGAAAATGTCCTAACAAATCGCCTACCAGTTTAGGACCCTCTGCCAGAAAGACTTTTTCTGTTTTACGATTCTTCTTCAGCTCCAACGAGTGGATATATTTGATGCGGTTTTTGCTCAGTGCCATAGCTTAAATGTTATCGTTTGGCAAAAGTACGTGATTATTTCTATATAATCAAAAAACGGAACACACTTCATCCGGTTTTTTATTTCGGAAAAGAAAAAATAGATTTATATTTGTAGTCAATTATGCGCAATTTATTAATTCTGGTATGAAGAAAGGCTTCCACTACGCACTACTTACTGCTGCCATACTTACATTAGCTTCCTGCTCGACCACCAAATATGTGCCGGATGGTTCATACTTGCTGGATGAAGTGCGCATACATACTGATAATAAAAATGTGAAGCCTTCTAATTTGTCCATATATGTGCGGCAAAATCCGAACTCCAAATGGTTTAGTCTGATTAAAACCCAGCTGTATGTTTACAACTGGTCGGGACGTGATTCTACCCGCTGGGTGAACCGGGCTTTACGCAGGCTGGGAGATGCCCCCGTTATCTATAGTAAGGAAGAAACCGAACGTTCACGGGAGGAAATGACGAAAGCCGTTCAGAATATGGGGTACATGGGTGCTACCGTAGAGTACATTCCCAAAATCAAGAAGAAAAAGGTAAAACTGGCTTATAAAGTAAACACTGGAGAGCCGTATATTGTCCGTAGCCTGAAATATGATGTTCAGGATGAAAAAATCTGGGAATATATGCAGAAAGATTCTGCATCGACCTATTTATCCGAAGGTATGTACTTCAATGCCAACATACTGGACAGTGAACGCCAACGGATTACGGGTAACCTGCTTCGCAACGGTTATTATAAATTCAATAAAGATTATATTTCTTATACGGCAGATACGGTACGTGGCACTTATCAGGTGGATCTAACCTTGCATCTGGCACGATACAGACAGCATTCCGGTGCTGAATTGCAGGATCATCCACAGTATACGATTAATAAAGTGAATTTCATTGCGGACTATGACGTGCTGCAATCTTCAGCTCTCAGTAGTGTGGAAATCAATGATTCAATACACTATAAAGGGGTTCCCATATATTATAAAGATAAATTGTACCTGCGTCCTAAAGTTTTGACTGATAATCTGCGGATAACTCCGGGAGAACTTTACAATGAACAGGATGTGCAACGCACTTACTCCAACTTCGGACGTCTGCCGGTATTGAAATATACCAATGTACGTTTCTTCGAAACACAGGTAAATGATAGCGCAAAGCTGAATGCCTATGTTATGCTGACGAAGAACAAACATCAGTCTGTATCTTTCGAACTGGAGGGAACGAACTCTGCGGGTGATTTGGGTGCCGCAGCATCTGTATCTTTTCAGAATCGCAATGTATTCAGAGGTTCCGAAACTTTTCTGGTTAAGCTTCGCGGAGCTTACGAAGCTGTTTCCGGTTTAGGGTATAAGAATGACAACTATACGGAACTCGGTGTGGAAACCAGTATAAACTTTCCCCGCTTCATGTTTCCGTTCATATCCAATGACTTTAAGCGGAAGATAAGGGCAACCACAGAATTCGGGCTGCAATATAATTATCAGATGCGTCCCGAGTTTACACGCATCGTTGCATCCGGTTCATGGAGTTATAAATGGGGATTGCAGAGACAGCGTTCGCAGCATCGTATAGACTTGCTGGACATCAACTATTTGTATATGCCGTGGATAGAACCCGAGTTTAAAAACAATTTCCTGAACGATGAAAAGAACTATCTGCTGGAGTATAACTATAAAGACCGTTTGATTGTCCGTACCGGGTACAGCTATATCTATAACAGTGCAGGACAAGCATTGATGAACAATGCAGTGATTGGTAATTCTTATAGTATACGTTTCAACTTTGAGTCTGCGGGAAATCTCCTGTATGTGCTTTCTAAAATGAGTAATTTAAAGAAGAATGATCAGGACGAATACACTATCTTGAATATTCCGTATGCACAATATATAAAAGGTGACCTGGACTTTGCCAAAAATATCGTCATCGACAACCGTAACTCCATTGCATTTCATATTGGGGGAGGTATTGCCATTCCTTACGGAAACGCACGGATGATTCCTTTCGAGAAACGTTATTTCTCGGGTGGAGCAAACAGTGTACGCGGATGGTCGGTACGTAGTCTCGGTCCCGGTACTTTCTCCGATGAAAAAGGTAACTTCATGAACCAGTCGGGTGACATCAAGTTGGATGCCAGTATAGAATACCGCACACGTTTATTCTGGAAGTTCAGAGGTGCTTTGTTTGTAGATGCGGGAAATATTTGGACGATTCGCGAATATCAGGATCAACCGGGGGGGAAATTCAAGTTCGACCAGTTTTATAAGCAAATAGCCGTAGCTTACGGTGTGGGATTACGTCTGGATCTGGATTTCTTTGTACTTCGCTTTGATGGTGGTATGAAGGCTATTAACCCTGAAAAGGGAAAGGATCGTTATCCCATTCTGCGTCCTGACTTCGGACGTGACTTTGCTTTCCACTTTGCAGTAGGTTACCCATTCTAAAAAATCGGGAAGGGTATAAAAAGCAACGGGCGAATGATTGCTCATCCGCCCGCATATTCAAATTCTTTTCTTAATTAGCGTGCAGCGTAATAAGTGTTGATCATCGTTGCCTGACGAGCAGCAGCTACGCCTTGTGCATCTAATGTCACATTCATTGCTTCACCATTCGGCAGATACATCTGTGCAGTACCATCACCGTTCATTTGCAGCAATTCAGTGCTAACACCTTCTGCAACAACATTCCAAGTGTTCAATTCTTTGTCGTAAACCAACTCCATAGCAGTGGTTTCACCTTCTTTTGTGATAGAGTAACCGTTCTCCAATGTTTTTACGAGATAGTTTCCGTTTTCACCTTTTACTTTCTTCACATCACCCACGTTAGCCATCGGATTGGAACCGCTCCAGAATTCAATGGAGTTGATAACCAACGCATCTGCCAGATAGCAAACAGGATATACGGGGATAATGTTGCAAGCCAGATAAACAAGCTCATTAACAAACTTTGTACCGATACTTTGGTTCCAATTTACCAATTTACTGTGCAGGCCGAAAGAACCGATACAAGAACTGAAAAGAAATGCGCCACAAATCATCACGGTTGCAGCCAAATTCAAATTACTCTTTTTCATAATTACTTTCTTTTGTTTTACTGAGTTTATTGATTTAACTCTTTGCTCTTTTTCTTCGGGCAAATATAAGTGCTTTTTGTGAAAAATACACTTAAATAAGAGACAAAAACAATTTTTCAGTTAAACAGCCCCGGTAAAATTAGGGCTTTTTGGGAGTTAAAGCCTTACCCAGCCAGTGGTCTACGGCAAACTTTCCAGGACCGATAATATACATCAGTACGTATACCACCAGATATATGAAAGCCAGTTCTTTGACCGCAAACGGATCGTTTCCGTGAATAACAAAGAATGCCATCCCCATTGTAAATATCATCGGTAGCATAGCCAGACGGTAAAGGAAACCAATGATAAATGCCATAGAACAAGCCAATTCACCGAATATGGCTAATCCCAGGGAAAGAGGGCTGCCCACACCCAGCGGATCGGGAAATACAGCGGATAACTCCTGATAATTGGACCACTTCTCGATACCATGGTTCATTAGTAACACACCAAATATAATTCTCACTATTAATAATATAGCAGACGTTGCTGCTCCATCCGGTTTAGACGGGAATAAAAATTTGTAAAGCATAGTCGTTCGTTTTAAACATTTATATTTAATATAACGAAAAATAAGGCATTATGGTTTATCTCTACGCAAAGGTTTTATAATAACCCGCAAAGAAGGATCGTATGTAAAGTAACTCCACATCCAGTCTACAAAGATAAACAGACGGTTCTTTACGCCGACAATACTCATTAAGTGAATGAATAGCCATACTGCCCACGCGGGGAAACCACCGAAACGAAGGTTTTTCAGTTCTACCACTGCGTGATTGCGTCCTATGGTAGCCATGGAACCTTTGTTGTGATAAACAAAAGGTTGCATTTCAAGCCCCCGTTCCTTTCTATCCAGATTCTGGATCAGATTACGGGCTTGCTGAATGGCTGGCTGAACTACTTGTGGATGTCCCTTCGGGTATTCCTTGGAAATCATCAGTGCAGTATCACCGATGGCAAAAATATTGTTATAACCCTGAACACAGTTGTAGAGATCAACAAGGAGGCGGTTACCGGGGCCATAGGCTTCCTTTGTAAGGCCCTCTATGCTGTTGGCGCGTACACCTGCAACCCAAAAGACGTTCATCGTTTCCAAGGTACTGTTATCACTCAGAGTCATCGTTCCATTCTCATAATTTGTAACCTGCACACTGGTTATGATCTCCACGTCACGTTTTAATAAGTAATTTGCCACTTCTTCTGAAGATTTTTCAGAGAAAGCGGAAAGCAGACGGGGAGCACCATCCACAAGAATAATGCGCATCAGGTTCATATCAAGATCGGGATAGTCTTGCGGAAGCACAAATTTCTTCATTTCTGCCAATGCGCCGGAAAGTTCTATACCCGTAGCACCGCCACCTACGATGACAAATGTCATGAGACGTTTTCTTGTCTCCAGATTGCTGGTATTCTGTGCTTTTTCAAAACTTTCCAGAATCTGGTTGCGATTAAACAGAGCTTCTGCAGTGTTCTTCAGGGCCATCGTCCGTTGAGACAGCCCATCGTTACCAAAATAATTGGTACGGCATCCGGTAGAGACAACCAGATAATCGTATGAAAGAGCTCCAATGGAAGTCTCCAAAATATTATCTTCAGGAATTACCCGTTGCGCCTCACAAATACGTATATGGAAATGTTTTCTCTTTTTAAATATCTTGCGGTAAGGAAAAGAAATTGCACTCGGTTCAATACCGGCGGTTGCTACCTGATAGAGTAGGGGTTGGAAAATATGATGATTATTCTTGTCCAATAACACTATCTGGAATTTATCACTTCTCAATTTTCGTGCCAACTTCAATCCACCGAAGCCGCCACCCACTATCACAAGTCGTTTTCGTCCCTCTTTATCGGGAATATCCATTTTTGTTTTCATAATGAAGTTCGTTATTCGTTCTAAAAGAATAACGTTAAAATGGGAATAAAGTTCTGAAATTCTTATTTCTTCCCCCTTTTTTCTTAATGGAAGAAGTTTGAACAAAACACTTCATAATATTGTTGTTATATAATTAAAATAAAACTAAATTTGCCGACGTAGTTTTCTACAGGTATAATCATGGACGCTAAACTAACGAAATGGGTATTACTGGTGTTGTTATTACTAATAGCCACCGATATATGGGCACAAGGCCCCACAGGAACAGATGTTTCAGTCGAATCTTCTGTATCTGTAACTGACTCTTTACCACAAAAGAAAAGTTTCTTCAAGAAATTTCTGGACTATTTTAATGATGCCAATAAAGAGAAAAAAAACAAGAAGTTTGACTTCAGCGTTATCGGAGGGCCTCATTATTCCAGTGATACCAAGTTCGGTATCGGTCTGGTAGCCGCCGGATTATATCATACAGACCTGAATGATACTATCCTTCCGCCATCTAATGTATCTTTATATGGTGATGTATCTACGGTAGGTTTCTATTTGTTGGGGGTACGTGGAAATCATCTCTTTCCACAAGACAAATACCGTCTGAATTACAATCTTTATTTCTATTCGTTCCCCAGCCTGTATTGGGGAAAAGGATATGAAAACGGTTCTAATGATGATAATGAAAGTGATTACGACCGCTTCCAGGCACAAGTAAAGGTAGACTTCATGACTCGTGTAGCGCGGAACTTCTATATCGGTCCGATGGCTGTCTTTGATTATGTCTACGGCCACGATTTTGAAAAGCCCGAACTGTGGGAAGGAATGAAAGCACGGACTACCAATATAAGCCTCGGATTCTCATTACTCTATGATTCACGGGATTTCCTCACAAATGCCTATAGCGGCTATTATCTGAGAATAGACCAACGATTCAGTCCCGCATTCCTCGGTAACAAATATGCTTTCAGCAGCACAGAGCTGACTACCAGCTATTATCATCCTGTATGGAAAGGGGGAGTATTGGCAGGGCAATTTCATACGTTGCTGAATTACGGTAATCCGCCTTGGGGATTGATGGCAACATTGGGAAGTTCTTATTCCATGCGTGGTTATTATGAAGGGCGTTACCGTGATAAATGTGCTATGGATGCGCAGATAGAGCTTCGGCAGCACGTCTGGAGACGAAATGGCGTAGCTGTATGGGCAGGAGCGGGAACCGTATTTCCTAAATTCTCCGGCTTCGAAGTTAAACATATCCTCCCTAATTATGGTTTTGGTTATCGGTGGGAGTTCAAAAAGAGAGTAAACGTAAGGTTAGATTTAGGGTTTGGAAAAGGCCAGACCGGATTTATATTCAACATCAATGAAGCTTTTTAAAAACATAAAGAAATGGTTGGAAAATCAGGAGCATTTGTTCTATCTGTTCCTGTTGATCCTGATAGTACCCAATATCATCCTCTGTTTTACAGAGCCGATGCCTGTAGTGGCAAAAGTATGCAATGTACTGTTGCCATTTGCTTTCTATTATCTATTAATGACTTTGTCGAGAAACAGTGGAAAGATGTTCTGGATCCTTTTCCTATTCATCTTCTTCGGAGCTTTCCAGATAGTACTGCTTTATCTCTTCGGACAGTCCATTATTGCTGTGGATATGTTCCTGAACCTGGTAACCACTAATTCAAGTGAAGCTATGGAGTTGCTGGATAATCTTGTTCCGGCATTAGTGAGTGTGATTATCCTTTATATACCGGCATTGATTCTGGCTGCAATCTCCATTATAAAGAAGCGGAAATTATCTCCGGAATTTATCCGTCGGGAACGGAAAAAGGCATGGATTGCCTTGCTCATCGGTTTTATTTCATTGGGCGCCGCTTATGGACTGGATAAACGTTACGAGCTGAAATCGGATTTGTATCCGGCCAACGTGTGTTACAATGTAGCACTCGCATTCCAGCGTAATGCCCAAACAAGGACGTATCACCGCACATCAGAGAACTTTACTTTTAACGCCCAGCCTTCCCATCCGGAAGACAGGCGCGAAATTTATATTATGGTAGTGGGCGAGACATCCCGCGCCCTAAACTGGAGTCTTTACGACTATGATCGGGATACGAACCCTGAACTTTCTAAAATAGAAGGAGTGACCTCTTTCTGCCATGTTCTGACGGAATCGAATACTACGCACAAGAGTGTACCAATGCTGCTTTCTCCCGTTTCTGCACAGAATTTCGATTCCATTTATTATCGGAAAAGCATCATTACCGCTTTCAAAGAAGCTGGCTTCCAGACAGCTTTCTTCTCAAATCAGCGGTATAACCATTCTTTCATTGACTTCTTCGGAATGGAAGCGGATACTTATGATTTTATCAAGGAAGATTCCCAGGATTCGCAATATAACCCTTCAGATGACGACCTGTTAATGTTGGTAGAAAAAGAACTTGAGAAAGGAAATCGGAAACAGCTCATTGTATTGCATACCTATGGATCTCACTTCAATTACCGGGAACGTTATCCGGAAACTGCTGCTTTCTTCTTGCCGGATTTCCCCGTAGATGCAGAAGTGAAATACAGAGATAATCTGATGAATGCCTACGACAATTCCATTCGGTATACGGATAATTTCCTGGCACGTATCATCCACCTATTGGAGGAGCAGCAAGTAGATGCCAGTATGCTTTACACGTCCGACCATGGGGAAGATATCTTCGATGATGGCCGACACCTGTTTCTTCATGCATCCCCCGTTCCGTCCTACTATCAGCTACACGTACCTTTCCTGCTGTGGACATCCGACAGTTATAGGGAAGAGTATCCCGGGATAGAGAAAGCTGCTTCGATGAACCGACAGAAAAATATATCTTCCAGCATTTCTTTTTTCCAGACCATGATGGAACTGGCCGGAATAGAAACTCCGTATCGCAATGACAGTCTATCTGTCACCAGCCCTCTCTATACAGAGAAATCGAGGGTTTATCTGAACGATCATAATGAACCGCGTCCACTGGATGATATAGGAATGAGAAAAGAAGACTTTGAGATGCTGAAAAAAAGAGGTATAGACGTGCAATAATACTATTTACTTTTTCTTCCTGATCTCCTCTTTCTCCAGATTTCTAACAGAAGGAATACACATCATCAGAATTGCAGTCAGTACAATGGCAAAACCACAGTATATAAATATGTTGCCTATTCCCAAGGAGTCGGCTACAAAGCTTGTCACAAGCAGACCGATGATAGAAGGGAACAAACTTATACTGTCGAAAAGCGAGAATACACGTCCCAGATAAATCGGCTTGAACTGCGTCTGCAATAGAGCGGTAAAGGGACCGGATAAAAATGGCACGATAAGCCCTTGTACCACCGTCAGTATGGCAAAAAAGACATACCCATTGCCGGGCAACATACCACATATAGCCAATGCCAGACCAAGTACTGCATAAGAGAACGCGATCATCAGTATCTTCCTGATCTTAGGATTCCAAATCCCCAATAAAGCCCCTCCGGCCAACATACCCACCCCGAAAAGTGTTTCTATTAAACTAATCTGATAAGCTGTTCCGGAGAAAGTATGTAAAGTCATCAGCGGCATCAGGGCGACTATCGGCAGCACAAAGAAAGTAATCAGGATTTCTGTAACCATCACCCAACTAACTCCTCGGTTGCGCATAATCACATGAAAACCGTCGCGCATATCGTTCAATACACTCTTAGCTGAGATATTTTCCTTCTTCGGATTCGGAATGTAAACAAACAGTAGGGAAGTGCAGGCAATGATTGCACCTGCCACATCCAATAACATGACTACACTCATATCGAATGCCAGAAGCAGAACCGCTCCCAACGCAGGGCCACCGATATTACAAATAGACTGGATAGCCTGGTTAATCCCCGCAATACGTGTCAGTTCCTTTTCCGGAGCCAGCAATGGAATGGATGATTTCATTGCCGGTGAATGGAACGAACCACCAATGGAACGAAGTGCCAATAATATATAAATGTGCCACAATTCCACAATATCCAGGTAAAATAACAAGGCGATGATACCGGAACAAAGTGCAACGAAACTATCTGCACCTATCATAGTCCATTTCCGGTTCCAGCGATCCACATATACGCCTGCAAATGCCCCTAACAAAGCTTGCGGCAACAAGGCGGCAATCATGGCAAAGGACAAAACTTCCGCAGAACCCGTTTTGAGACTAATCCATAAGACGATAGAGAACTGAGCGATGGAACTACTTAATATAGAAAATAGTTGCCCGCTCCATATTATGATAAATTTTTTCTTCCAATTATTCATGATGAGAGTAAAACTATATAATGAAAAACAGATAAATGCCTCCTGTTGTTGCATCTACATACGGGAGATTTTCAAGATTCTTTTAGTCTAGTAGCAAAGTCATATCCAATGACGATAAAAAAGGTTCTGAAACTCAATTGTTTTCAGAACCTTATCTTCGTACACCCTCAGGGACTCGAACCCTGGACCCATTGATTAAGAGTCAATTGCTCTACCAGCTGAGCTAAGAGTGCATCGTTTTTCTTATTTGCGGGTGCAAAAGTAGTCCTTTTATTTTATTCATCCAAGCAAAATAAAATCTTTTTTCGATGAAAGCGGCTTTTTTTAATCAAACTCGTACAAGTCGGAAGGAGTGCTACGCTTTAAAGCGCAGAGTTGCACATCTTTACCTACCAATATACCTTTACTCTTTAATTTCCATTCCACCGTCTTGTAAGCAAGTTCCGGGTGATTATTGTCTTTGCTCAAATGACAAAGCCAGATATATTTCAAGTCTTCCGTGATATTTTCAGCCAGGAACTCGGCAGTTGCAATATTGCTCATGTGTCCTGTACGGCTGGTGATGCGCTCCTTTAAATACTGCGGATATGTACCCATACGCAGCATTTCATCATCATAGTTAGCTTCCAGTATCAGGTAGTTCGCTTTACGGATAAACTTGGCAGCAGTAGGGGTGATTTCACCAAGGTCGGTAAGGAACGAGAATACTTTTCCGTCGATTTCAATGCAATAACCCACATTGTCCGTACCGTCGTGGGGAACTTCGAAAGACTCAATGTGAAAATCTTCCAGTACCATCGGTTCTTCTTTCTCCAGGTAATGAACGGAAGAGTGGAGCTTCTCCGTCATGCAATAACTTTTGTTGATTCCTTCGTGGATACGTGCAGTTGTGTAGACAGGAATGTGCAGTTTCTCACCCAGTCCGCCTACAGCTTTGATATGGTCTGCGTGGTCGTGTGTAACAAATACCGCGCGTATTGTTTCCATACCGATGCCCACCTCCTTCAATGATTTCTTAATAGTACGTACCGCTATACCAGCGTCAATAAGTATTCCGTATTTTTCAGTGCCTATATAATAGCAGTTGCCACTACTTCCGCTCGCAAGGCTTATAAATTTTACTTTCATTATGTTCTCCTCAATTTAGAAAAAGCCGCCACTTTTATGGCAAAGTGACGGCAAATATACATAAAAAATGAGATATTCAGACCTTGGCTTTCTTCTTTTTGTCGATGGATTGGGTGATTTTGGCAAATACTAACAGTGCTAGTGCAGATATCAGACCGATAGCAGCGAAATAGTACCAGATATAATGCGCATTGGTGCTGGCAGCCTCCCATGCTTCACGAGTCTCAAAGAGGACAGGATCGGGACAGTATTTTGTCAACAATACTCCCGCGATACCAAAACCGAAGATGGAGGAGAGGAAGGAATGAAGATGGCTAAATCCAAGATACATACCTTCTTCACCCTTAGGCGCTTGCAGGGAAAAGTACTCCAGATAACGCGGTGAAATGAAACATTCTGCCAAAGCCTGTATCACAATACCGGCTATCATCATTAATGTGATATTGCTCATTCCGCTTATCACGTCATTTCCAAGCAGGTTACCGCATGCCATCAGCAGAGCCGAAAAAGGGATAAGGAACATACCGATATTCATGGAAGTAATAGCCGACCGTTTCGCCATCAAACGCGTCACGAAACTAACGCAGCAAACCACTACAAATGGGTTTACATTGGCTATCCAACCCGGCTTGGCAGTTTCGCCCGCCATACGGATTACATATTTAGGCATCGTAGCGTATAACTGTTGCTGCACCATCCAGAATCCCGTTATAATCAGGATAAGAATCAGCAGACGCCAGTTTGTTATGATGCGCAGGAAGCCCTGGCCGATTTCACGCATACTTTTTCCTTCGCCTGCCGTATGGGTAGATTTATAGAGCAGAACAACGGAAAGTAATGCCAATATGGTCATCGTAGCAGAGAAATAGTTGATATAGATATACGCCTGCTCTCCAATAACATTCCGCAACGGGTCAATCACTGTTTTTCCGGTAAATGCACCAATATTCACCATCATATAAAAGATGGAATAACCGCGTGCGCGGTTTGCTTCCGTAGTTTCTTTTGCCACTGAAGCTGAAATGATAGATTTGATAAACGATCCGCCCACCATGATAACAAACAGCACAGGAACGATCATCCAGCGGCTATCGCTATCCGGCAGTCCGGTGAAACGGGTTGCTTTGCCATATTCCACCAAACCGGCAGCTTCCAGCAGGGTAGGGAGAATTCCTAAACCCAGATATCCGACAGACAGCAGCGAAAAAGCAACAATCATGGATTTCCGGAAACCTATCTTATCGGCATAAGCACCCGTGAAGATAGGCAAAAGATAAAGACCACCGGAAAATAAACCGGAAATCATACTCGCTTCAAGGTCGTTGAAGCCTAAAATAGAAGAAAGATAAATAGTGAGAACGATAAAAACGGCATAATACGCCATACGTTCGAACAGTTCGACCGTGTTGCTTACCCAAAAGGCTTTAGTGAACCCTTTAGATACATTTTTGGGTGATTGAGTCATCCTAATATTATGTTGTTAGTGAAAAATTAAGCGCAAAAATACATTTTTATGAAATTATATGCAAATTTCTTTCATATTTGCCTATTGTAAAAGGGAGAGAACGCTTTGTTTTTTCAATAAGATTCGTATCTTTGTTCTGTAATTTTTCAGCATAAAACTATGACAATAGCAGTTGATTTCGACGGAACTATAGTAGAACATCGCTATCCCCGTATCGGTAGAGAAATTCCTTTTGCAACAGACACTTTAAAACTGTTGCAGCAAGATCAGCACAGGCTTATTTTGTGGAGTGTGCGCGAAGGTGAACTTCTGGAAGAAGCCGTTGCCTGGTGCAAAGAAAGAGGAGTGGAATTCTATGCTGTCAATCGTGATTATCCCGAAGAGAAGCAGCAGGACTGTGGATTCTCCCGTAAACTGAAAGTAGACCTTTTCATTGATGACCGTAATCTGGGCGGATTGCCCGATTGGGGACTTATCTATCAGATGATTAAAGAACGTAAAACCTTCCGGGATATCTATACGCAAGGCAATATCCCTGCGGAACAGAACAAAAAGAAGAAGTGGTGGTTTTAGAAAATACCGTCCGGACTTTACCTAACTTATGAAAGTCCGGAGCAGTATCTTCATTGAGAAGAAAAAAAAGTGAGATGAAAAAAATGAGTGTATATTACTTATGCTTTTTATGAGTATCTCTGTAGCCATAACTATATCCGTAGCCATATCCGTAACCATATTTCTTTTCCGCCAGATTACCACCATTTACTACTAAAGATATTTGGTTTAGTTGCCCTGATCGTTGTATCTCGACAATTTCAGACAACACATTCTTGTGCGTATAATTCATGCGGCACACATAGAGTGTGAAATCAGTCACTTTACTCAAGCTCAATGTATCACTAATCAATCCCACCGGAGCCGAGTCCACAATGATATAATCAAACTGTTCACGGAAATACGCGAATGCCTCTTTCAATCGGGCTCTTTCCAACAGTTCTGCCGGATTAGGAGGGATAGGTCCGGCAGGTGCGACGAATAATTGCTCATGTACTCCTGACGGGAAGATTATATCTTCCGGTTTTATCTCATTGTCCGAAAGGTAACTGGTCATACCTACATGACTCTTTATTCTGAAATACTCCGCCAGTCTGGGACGGCGGATATCCAGACCCACTACCAGTACCCGGCATCCCAGAAAAGCAAAGGTCAGAGCCAGGTTGATGCTGATGAAACTCTTTCCTTCTCCGCTAATGGTAGAGGTCATCAGGATACATTTTTTGTCACCGTCTTCAGTAAGAAAACGCAGATTGCTTCTCATGCGGCGAAAAGATTCTTCCATGATGCCGTTTTGTCCTTCTTCAACACCACCACCTTCTTTGGTATACGGAATGATTCCCATTACAGAAATTTGTGTACTCTCTACTTCTGCTACCGACATTATTTTAGTACGGAAAATGCCTCCGAACAAAATAACTCCTGCCGTCATTGCACATGCCAGAAACAGACTTCCGGCATAAATCATCATGCTTCGCGGAGCTATCGGTCTGTCAGCAGATAGGGGAGCATCAATCACTCTTGCTTTGTTCATTGTGGCTGCCAAAGAAATAGCTGCCTGTTCACGCCGTTCAAGCAACATCAGATATAGGTTTGCCTTAATTTGCTGTTGACGGTCTATGTTATTGAACTCCCTTTCCTGCTTCGGCATATTTCCGATACGGGAGTTGAAATAATCGGTTTTACGCAGAATATCAGTGCGTGCTATGCTCAGTCCGTCTTTCACACCGACCACAGAACTTACTACATTTCTTCTCAATGCATCAATGCGAATATCCTGATTTACCACCGTCGGATTATCTGCTTTCATGGTGTTCATCAGCCGTTCACGTTCCAGCAGTTCCTTGTTATATTCGTTAATCAGTTGCACCAGTTCCGTATCGGCAATCCCTGTATTCACCGGTAATAGCGAAAAACGGTGTTTATCATCCGACAAATAGTTATAAATATAGTTAGTCATATTTAGTTGCATCTCCACATCCAGCAACTTCTTTTCGTATTCATTGTTTGTATTCAGATCCAGAGTCATGTTGGTTTTCAAATCGCTCAGACGTTCTTTTTGTTTGTATTGCTCCAGATGCTTTTCTACAAATCCCAGTTCGTTGCTGATACTGTCCAAACGTTCTTCCAAAAAGATGAGTGTATTTCCTGTCACCTTATTCTTATCATCCATTGCATCCCGGTTGTAGACTTCAATCAACTTAACAAGAAAAGCTTCCGCACGATCCTTATCCGTATCCTTGAAGGTCAGACTGATGATAGAAGTTTTCTTTGAGGTAGTGGTGACCACCAGCTGACCGGAATAATCGTTTACGGCATCAATAGGACGGCAAATACTTATCTTTATGGCCTCGGAAAACTGATGTCCGGGCAGTAATCTTAGAGTGCATCGTCCGGCAGGAGTTTCTATAAAAGCGGGGAAACCTGTGAAAGTCTCCGTTACACAAATATCGTCCAAGGCGCTGCTCACGGTATAACGTTCACCTGTTTTCTCTACTTGTATCAGCAATGTCCCACTCAATGTATCCATGGATGCTTTATCCATAGAAGCAATGATGAGAGGTGTAGTGGTTTCATTATAGAAAAGTCCATCTTTCACCTTGTACTTCGTATGCAGATTCAGCTCATTAATCACTTGCAGCAGGATAGAGCGTGAACGCAATATCTCCATTTCATCTTCAATCTGCGTATTTGCAGAGGTGAGGGAAGAAGGAGCGACTTTCTGAAATAGCTCATCAATGGCCTTATTGCTTCCTTCCGAATCCTTGATGACAACAGAAGCCGTCGCCTGATAGATGGGAGTAGCTACATGTACATAAATGTATGCTCCGGCAAGTGCTACCACAGCAGCCAGCAGAAACCACCGCCAGTGTGCTAACAATTTGTAGAATAGTTCAATCAGGTCTATTTCTTGTTCCTGCATTTGATTAGTGTCTGTTTGATTGGTGTTCATATATATAGATTGTGTTAGTTAGTGAATTATACTTTTTATCGTAAAATATTGACCATTAACCCTGCCAGGGATATAAGTATAGAGGTTATGGAAATCAGAAGATTGGTGGAAGAACCAATGTTGGCACTCTGTTTCTTTGCCTTGTTCGGCTCCACGTAGACGATGTCGTTTTGCCGTAGATAGAAGTCGGGGGAATAAATGATGTTTTCATCATTCAGGTTGATGGTGATAAGTTTTTGTTTACCGTCTACGGTGCGGATGATACGTACATTATCCCGCTTCCCGTATATGGTCAGATCACCCGCCATTGCTACAGCTTCAAAGACATTCACCTGTTCGTTATTTACGGTATAGACTCCCGGGCGGCTTACTTCTCCAATTACGGAAATCTTATAGTTTACCAACCGGACAGTCACGATGGGACGCTCTTTCAAGTAGCGTTCCAATTTCCCCACAATCAGTTCAGAGGTTTCCTGAGTGGTCATTCCACCTACTTTCAAGGTGCCGAGTACAGGGAAAACGATCTCGCCCTGATTGTTCACCAGATAGTTTTGCAGGGTAGGTTGTGAAACTAAATTAGTGGAATTGATTCCTGTTTGCGAAGCAGGTACCACTAAATTGAAAGGCAAGGCGGCTTCCGGTTCAGAACAACTGACGGAGATGGTAAGCAAATCTTTAGGCATGATGCGGGCATCATATTCTATAAGAGTGTCCCGGAATCCCTCATTCAGCTTTTGCAAATAGGATACTTGCCTGCTTGATGAACAGGAAGAACAGAGCAGGCACAGAAAAGTTGCCGCACATAAGACAGATATAGTATTTCTCATCGTGTATATCCGGTGCCGAAAGTCCCCATACGACACCTATAAATAAAATAAAAGCGTGGGAACTGTTGCCATCATCTGTCAAAGAGGTATCGCCAAACACCCAAGACACAGATAATGAGGCAACAGCCCACGCCCTACTATACATTTAGATATACAGCGAGCATGAGCGTTTTGTTGCCTATTATTCTCGTGTCTTTTTGAAATTGGCGATTTCCTTTGACAAGAATAATATGGTAAACGCTTCTAACTATTTAATATGTAGCCTTTTAGGAGTATATCAGAATATTCCTAAAGGTGTCGCAAAGTTAATGAATAATTTATAAAAGCCAATAACATAGAGAAATTTTCTCTCCCATATATATATATAATCTCATGCAAGGTTAAAGGATATGCCCGATTATTATTAAAGAATAGTATTACTTACATGCACATGTTAGTGCTATTGATATGTACATGTTGATGATGCTAACATCCGGGTGTTGATAGTGCCAACATGTACATGTAAGTAACATCATTCTTTAAAGAAGCGTTGTATATATATAAAAGAAAAGGAGCGCATCAATATAACTTTGATACATTGCTATGGGTAAAAAGTAACTCTTCTTTCCGGGATGTTTATGCTCAAGGCAACATCTTTACAAACCAGAATTAAGAAGAAACAATGTCATTCTGCCGTAGTAGTCAGGGGAGTGATGCGATAGTTTTAGAGTGCTTTATAAATATTGCGCTGTTACATGGTTATTGCTGATATAGCGTATAATAAAAATCATTTCACCGTCTTTCTGATAGACATTGAAAAATACATACCATTGTGTAGCCTTATTTTTCCGGAACGTAGCGTATAACATCTTCTTTCCGTACCTGTCAAAATAGGGAGGTGCCGGCTTGTTTAGCTTTAGCGGAAGATTGTTTTTTATATCGAAAATCAATTCTTCCACGTACTTTTGTGCATTTTCCTCAAATCCGAAATATTCTTTTTTATAAAGAATCTGAATCAACTCCATGAGGTATTCTCTCACCTCTGGTAATGCTATTACTTTCATTATTCTTGCTTCCTTTTATCCCTGAACAATTCATGAATGTCTGCTTTTACACCTTGAAGAAGTTCATCCATTGTTATAGCCCGATCAAGATCTGCATCTGGCTCAAGAATATATTCTTTGCTTATCAGCATATCACTTTCACTTACCGGAACAAGTTTAAAACTTCCGTTTTTACGGGACTTCAAAATAATGTCCTCTCCATTGTTAGCCATATCCATGAATTTAGATTGATTGGCTCTGAAATCTCTTGTGCTAATTATTATCATAATCTTCTGTTTTATGGGATTTATATGCAAATATAGTAAAAAGGAAATTGGTATCCAATTTGGACGCATTTTATCTTTAAAAGAAGCGAAGCGATGGATGCGTATTAAAAAAAGGAGCGCATCAATATAACTTTGATGCACTCCTTGCTATGAGTAAAAAGTAATTCTTCTTTTAGAACTTGAAGAAATTCTTAGCGTTATAGTAGCTGATATCTTCAATCATCTGGTTCACTCGGTCCATTTCAGAAGCCGGAATTTCACCATTTTCAATATCACGGCCAACAAGATTACACAATGTACGGCGGAAATATTCATGACGCGGATAGGAGAGGAATGAACGAGAGTCCGTCAACATACCTACGAAACGGCTCAGCAGACCCAGTACGGAAAGAGCATTCATCTGTTTCTCCATACCGTCCTTCTGATCGAGGAACCACCAGCCGGAACCAAACTGTATCTTACCCGGAATCGTGCCATCCTGGAAGTTGCCCAACATAGTGGCAATAACTTCATTAGCGCACGGATTGAGGTTATAAAGAATAGTCTTCGTCAACTTGCCTTTGGAATTCAAGCGGTCGAGGAATTTAGACATTGCCTTAGCAGTAGTAAATTCACCGATAGAATCGAAACCAGTATCAGCACCGAGCAACTTGAACATCTTGCTGTTATTGTTACGGATAGCGCCATAGTGGAATTGTTGTGTCCAGCCTTTTTCCCAGTCCATTTCACCGAAGATAACCAGCATAGCTGATTTGAATTTCAGGATTTCTTCCTTGGTCAGTTCTGCTCCACCATATACCTTATTAAATATAGCTTTGATTTCAGCATCTGTATAGTCTTCTGCGTAGAATTCTTCAATACCGTGATCAGACAATTTACAGCCTTGTTCAGCAAAGAAGTCATGACGCTTGCGCAGGGCAGCTACCATATCATCGAAATTAGAAATAGCAACACCGCTTACTTCAGCCAGTTTCTCAACGTATGCACGGAAGTCAGCAGGAACTTCTACAGCCATTGCCTTGTCAGGACGCCATGTCGGCAACATTTTGATTTCAAAACCACTTTCGCGTGTTTGAATATGATATTCCAGAGAGTCAATAGGATCATCCGTAGTACAAACAGCTTCCACATGATAACGGCGCATCATGCCACGAGCAGAGTATTCCGGTTGAGCCAGCTTCTCATTACACTCGTCATAAATCTCACGGGCAGTCTTCGGGCTCAGGATCTTATCGATACCGAACGCTGTCTTCAACTCCAGGTGTGTCCAGTGATACAAAGGATTACGGAAAGTATAAGGAACGGTTTCAGCCCACTTTTCAAATTTTTCCCAGTCGGAAGTATCCTTACCTGTGCAGAAACGTTCGTCTACACCATTGGTACGCATAGCACGCCATTTGTAATGGTCGCCGCCCAACCAGATTTCAGTCAATGACTTAAACTGATAGTCGTCCGCTACCATTTTAGGGATTAAGTGACAGTGATAATCGATAATCGGCATCTTGGCCGCATGTTCATGATACAACTTCTGTGCGGTTTCTGTCTGCAACAGGAAGTTTTCATCCATAAATTTTTTCATTCTACTGTGTTTTAAGTATATAAAAATATTACTTTCTCTTTTCTATACCTATATAGTATTGATTGTAAAGCTAATAGGCAAGATATTGGTTTTTGCTTTTATTAACCGTTATCGAACACAAAAGTAGAAAATTTACTTGGAGAAACAAAATAATTCGTATCTTTGCCGCAAATATTTATAATATTTAAGTTTTAGACATTGAACCTTTAGTGCCTTAAAACGAATGAGACAAAGAATATGGAAAACAAGAACTACACCATTAAAGACATTGCCCGCATGGCGGGTGTTTCTGCCGGAACTGTGGACCGCGTGTTGCACAATCGGGGAGATGTTTCTGCCGCCAGCAGGGAGAAGGTTCAAAAAGTGCTTGATGAGATAGACTATCATCCTAATATGTTTGCCATTGGTCTGGCAGCCAAGAAGCGCTACCGTGTTCTGTGTATTATACCTTATTATGTGGAACATGACTATTGGCATTCCGTTGCAGAAGGCATCAACCGTGCCGCACAAGAGTTGCGTCCTTTTAATGTAAGCGTGGACTTTTTGTGCTACCATCATGCCGACCGGCTTTCTTATGAAAAAGCCTGCGCGAAGCTCCGCAAAGAAATAGTGGATGCCGTATTGATCGCTCCCAATTTCCGTGAAGAGACAATGTCGCTGACATCTTATCTGGAAGGAAAAAAGATACCTTACGCATTTGTCGACTTTAATATAGAAGACACCCATGCACTCTGCTACATCGGCCAAGACTCCCAAACAAGCGGGTATATGGCTGCTAAAATCCTGATGCGCAAGTATAAGGAAGGACAGGAACTGATACTATTTCTTAATAATAAAAAGAATAGTCCGGCAGAAATACAGATGCAACGACGCATGGATGGTTTCATGAATTTTATTGCACAGGAACATGAGAATCTGGTGGTTCATGATGTAGTACTGAATAAAGAAGATGATGAAGCCAACCGCCGGACACTGGAAGATTTCTTTGCCGCACATCCCAAGGCAGTATTAGGAGCCGTTTTTAACTCACGTGTCTACCAGGTGGCAGGATATCTACAGGAAACAGGACACCATTTGGAAGGACTAGTTGGATACGACCTTCTGCCCAAGAACGTGGAGTACCTGAAATCCGGCGAAGTAAATTATCTCATCGGACAACGACCGGGACTGCAAGGATACTGTGGGGTAAAAGCTCTGTGCGACCATGTCGTATTCAAACGTCCGGTGACTGGTGTAAAGTATATGCCTATCGACATCCTGATGAAAGAAAACATCAATTTCTATTTTGAATTTGAATAAACATCATAATATCAATCACTTTAAAAACGATTTTTAAGCATGAAAGCATTAAACAAACAGACCGCTCCCAAGGCTCAGCGCCCGGAACGTATCATTCAATTCGGTGAAGGAAACTTCTTACGTGCATTTATCGACTGGATTATTTATAACATGAACGAAAAAACTGACTTCAATAGCAGTGTTGTAGTAGTTCAACCCATCGACAAAGGTATGGTAGACATGCTGAATGCACAGGATGATCTTTATCACGTAAACCTGCAAGGATTGGATAAAGGAGAAACTGTCAATAGCCTGACAATGATCGACGTTATCAGCCGTGCACTGAATCCTTACACTCAGAACAATGAATTCATGAAGTTGGCTGAGCAACCGGAAATGCGCTTTGTAATCTCCAACACAACAGAAGCCGGTATTGCTTTCGATCCCTCCTGCAAACTGACTGACGCTCCGGCTTCTTCTTATCCGGGCAAACTGACCCAACTACTGTATCATCGTTTCAAGACATTCAACGGTGATAAGAGCAAAGGTCTGATTATCTTCCCTTGCGAACTTATCTTCCTGAACGGTCACAAGCTGAAAGAAACCATCTACCAATATATCGAATTATGGCAATTGGGTGATGAATTCAAGACTTGGTTTGAAGAAGCATGTGGTGTGTACGCTACGCTTGTTGACCGTATTGTTCCGGGATTCCCGCGCAAGGATATTGCAGCAATCAAGGAAAAATTGCAGTATGATGATAATTTAGTGGTACAGGCTGAAATCTTCCACCTTTGGGTTATCGAAGCTCCGCAAGAGATTGCCAAAGAATTCCCTGCTGACAAGGCTGGTTTGAATGTATTGTTCGTTCCTTCTGAAGCACCGTATCACGAAAGAAAAGTAACGTTGCTGAATGGCCCCCACACTGTTCTTTCTCCGGTAGCTTACTTGTCGGGCGTAAACATTGTGCGTGATGCTTGTCAACATCCGGTTATTGGTCAGTATATCAACAAGGTAATGTTCGATGAGTTGATGGAAACATTGAACTTGCCGAAAGATGAGTTGAAGAAGTTTGCAGAAGATGTATTGGAGCGTTTCAACAACCCGTTTGTTGACCATGCTGTTACCAGCATTATGCTGAACTCTTTCCCGAAATATGAAACTCGTGACCTGCCTGGCTTGAAGACTTATCTGCAACGCAAAGGTGAATTGCCTAAGGGATTAGTTCTCGGTTTGGCCGCTATCATTACTTATTATAAAGGTGGTGTTCGTGAAGACGGTGCTGAGATCACCCCGAACGATGCTCCGGAAATCATGCAATTACTGAAAGACCTGTGGGCAACAGGCGATACCCAGAAAGTAACCGAAGGTGTACTTGCTGCAACTTCTATCTGGGGCGAAGATTTGAATAATATCCCGGGACTTACCGCTGCTGTGAAAGCTGATCTGGATTCTATCCAAGAAAAAGGTATGCTGGAAACAGTAAAGGGAATTCTTTAATTAATCTACAAGTATCACAAAGGAGATAGGGCGGGGCGGAGGCTTCGCCCTATTTTTTTCTATTATCCCTTTGCTTTCCATAAAAAAAAAGATTTTCTTTGCAATAAATAACATTTTCAAGCTCACGAGGTATGGTTACAAGCTACAAGTAGCTGCGCTATATTCCGAAAGACACTTGTAGCTTGTAGCTGATTCATAACTGAAAAGAAAGATATTAATTCCCCCAAGAGGTTATAACGATAAATAGAATAGACTAAGTAATAAGCAAGAAATAACTTATACTATCTCAATTCCCAGGAGGAGGAGAATTGAGATAGTACAGACTAATTAATAACGAGTACTTATATGAAAGAAGAATTAAAAAGAAGAGAGTATTGTAAGACGACTTCTTTAACGAAAAGTCTTATTGCTTTTGTAGTATGCCTGGTATGTTTTGTTTTTTTTCTTTTCTGGAGTCCTTCACGAGAACTGGCAAAAAAAGATGTGAAGATTGTATTGAAGGAAGACTGTAATAAATGGATATATGTATGGTCTGGTGAGAGTGGAAAACTTGAAGAAACCAACGAAACATTAAAAGCCGGTACAAGCCTGAAAGGCATTGCCGAAGATGGACGTTGGACATGGATTGTGGAAGATGAAAACGGCAACCGCTTTGGCGTGCCCAAATTGGCTGTCGAAGGTGAAGTAAAGGAGCTGCGAGCTATGAATCCCGATTTCCGCTATGTTTATCGAGCCGATTCATTGACCGGTTTCTCATTAGAACGTATATGCAAAGAAGCCGGAGACTATTTGATGGCCGATATATCGACGCGCAGTTATTATTTTCCGCAAGTTGTGCTGGCCAAAGGGGAAGGAAGAACGAAAGGAGTGTTACTCACGGTAGATGAACAGGGACTTGTGATACATACAGAACGCACCTCGGAGTTAAAATATAACTTATACACGAGTGCACCCTTCTTTTATTATATAATTAGTTGGAATCTTGTCACGAACTTCCAGCCCTTTACGGTAGACGCTAATAGTCAGCCGCTGCACCACAAATCCTTAAGCAGTAAATTCGGTTCGTGGTTTAAGGGGATTTTCTCCTCCATTTTCTGGTTTCTCATGAAGCTGATACTGTTCTTATTGATATTGGGCGGATTGACGCTGATAGTGTATGGAGCCGCAAGTCTCCTGTTTGTTGCACTGGGGCGCATGCCGGGAGTGAAAAATTCGTTTATCGCCAAACTGGAATATGTATACATGATCCCTTGGATGTATATCTTGTTGCTTTCCTGTCTCTACTTATTCAATTCTCTTTGGATAATTCTTTTGCCGGGAGGCGTATTGCTACTGATATGGATGTGCGCTGCTGTAGAAAAACTCTCCATTCGTGACGCCCGTTGCCCGTCATGCGCGGCACTTAATAAATTAAATGTAGTTGAAATCACTTATTTGACAGGAGTGGACGTGGAGCCTGTATGGGGGACAAGTTGGATAAAGAATACACTTGTTGATGTGGAAAAAGCACGTAGACGGGAACATCACTTGGTGGAAACCGATACAGAGTGTGCCGTTTGTCATCACCACACACATACGGATAGTGAGATTGATTCGGTGAATGACTGGAAGCCTCTCAATGAGTTTGCATGCCCTAAGTGCGGACAGCATGCTTTAAAAGCTACTTCGCTGGTAAAAGATTCAAATGTGAAACGCCATGAGTATACTTCACGGAAAGAAGGGAAAATCAAGGACAAAGGCTTTGATTTTGTAGAATGGGAAACTCGCTATGAAAGCAAGGACATAGTGTCAAGTCACGAGTATTGGACAGGTACTATTACTTATCACCAGGAAACGAACTGCGGACACTGTGATTATCATTATGAAATAGATCACACAGAAAAAGTAGATGAAAGTCCTACCAAAACCAGTACCGTGGAGGAAGTACGCAAATGGAAACGCGTTGATAAGTAACAACGTTTTTTAGACGTTGTTTCCTACATCCTACACCCATGATTATACTCCATTGAATATCAAGCAAATATATGGTGTATAAAAGGGTGTAGGCAGATGTATAAAACCCTCTTCCTACACCCCGAAATTCATAAAAAACACGTTTTTTATTCTGTAACCTCCTTATTATCAGCCCGTACATACACTTTGTGCGAACCTTGCCCCACTGTATTCAAATACCCCTTTTCTACAAGCAAATTGAGGTCATTCAATGCTTTATTCTTCAAAAGTCCTGTAATTCCGCTATAATCATGACGGGTAATGAAAGGATGTGTCTCCAAAAAAGCCAGCAAACGGCGATAACGCTCCGCACCGCTAAGTTCCGCGCTTTTTCGGAAACCATATTTGGCACGTTCTACATAGCCCGCACAGCGTTTCCGGAAATCGGGAGACACACGCAGGTGTACTTTGCCAAAGAAAATAGTTTGCGAATGAATCTCTTTGGGATCCATTACCGGACGGGCTTGCAAGCTTGCCGAAAAATATCCGATATCACCTAACTGTACATGATGTCCTTCGGACAGGTAATAGGAAATACGGTCCTCAAGCAAAGCCACCACGCCCTTCACATCACCGGGAGTGAAGCTGGACATATCGGCTATATCCTGAACCAAGCGCTCCATTTCAATAGTACCCTTATTTACGATACGTGGGTACAAAGGTTGTAATTCGCCGTCACCCTTCGGGTTCGGGCGTCTCCGAAAATCATATTCTGCTGCCATAATGCTATGTTATTAAGTTACTAAATCATCATTTGCCCCTTTCCTTTTCCTCTTTTGCATTAAGGAAAATATCAGTAAGCTATAGGCAAAACTTTGTTTTCCAATTGTGGGCTGTGCATCCTGCAATTATAGGATGCACAGCCCACAGCCGAGAACTGTCCGTCCCGCAATTGCGGGACGAAGTTTTGCTACTGACAAAGATACAAAAACAATAAGGGAAAGTCAAGTTTTCTACCAACTATATTTCAATTTTTATGATTGCTTTATGATGAACAAAAAAGGGGTGTTACCGCTTAACAAAAGCCTTGATTTATTTGTTTCAAACGCATTTTATACCTACCTTGCAGTCTCTTAGGAAAAGGTTCTTAGGAATAAATTATTTTTTAAATAAACACACAAATGAAAATAACCCTTGTCAGAGAAGAAAAAGAGAGTGGGAGAGAAGCCGTCAGCACCTGTGAGGCAGATGTATTATTGGAACGGATAAAGACAGAAACTAAAGCAGCACACGTCACCGCACTACGGACCATGCTACTATATACCACCCCTGATGCTCGTGGTCACTACGAGCACATTGATAAATTGCCACGCATTTATCCGGCTGTAGAATATGGAAGAAGCCGCGATGGAGGCAGAAAGCTGAAGCGCTACAACGGCATAGTAATGCTCGAAGTAAATGGCCTGGCCGGATTGTCAGAAGTAGAACTAGTGAAAGAGCAGGCAAGATTATTACCGCAAACTTGGGCAGCTATTACCGGAAGCAGCGGACGGAGCGTAAAGATATGGGTGAAATTCGTGCTTCCCGACGGAAATCTCCCTGTAAAAGAGGAGAATATCACTCTCTTTCATGCCTGCGCTTATCGTATGGCTGTGCAGTGCTATCAACCCATACTGCCGTTTCCCATAACCTTGAAAGAGCCTAACCCCGCACAAAGCTGCCGCATGACGCTGGACACTGATCCTTATTTCAATCCTGACGCCATAGCTTTCTGCCAGGAGCAGCCGTTCAGCATGCCCGGTGAACAGACTTTCCACCAACGGAAATTGACGGAAAAGAATCCGTTGCTGAGACTGAAACCCGGATTTGAGACATCAGAAACCTTCACCATACTGTTTGAAACAACCCTCGGCAAGGCATTGGATGAAATGCAGAACTGGAAGCGGGGAGATACCTTGCATCCGCTGCTGGTGTGCTTGGCCGAAAATTGCTTCAAAGCAGGGATACCGGAAGAAGAAACCGTACGTCAGGTTATGATACACTATTACAGACAGGCAGACGAACAGGATGTCAGGATAACCATTCACAATCTGTATCGTGAATGCAAAGGATTCGGTAAGAAGTCAGCCCTGACACCAGAACAAAAAATCTCACTGCAATTGGAGGAATTCATGGGACGTAGATATGAATTCCGTTTTAATACCGTCAGCAATGATCTGGAATTTCGTCAAAAGGACTCCATTCACTTCTACTTCCAGCCTGTTGACCAACGGGCACGGAACAGCATATCAATGGATGCCCTGCAAGAAGGCATCAAAGTGTGGGACCGGGATGTAAACCGCTATTTGGCGTCCAACCGTGTGCCACTATACGATCCGGTAGAAGACTATCTGTGCAGCGTAGGGCGTTGGGACGGTAAAGATCGTATTCATGCGCTTGCCGACCTCGTGCCTTGCAATAATCCACACTGGCGTCAACTCTTCTACCGTTGGTTTCTGAACATGGTGGCTCACTGGCGGGGGCTCAACAAACAGTATGCCAACAGCACATCGCCTCTTTTAGTCGGTGCTCAAGGTTTTCGAAAATCAACCTATTGCCGGATCATTCTTCCGCCCGAACTTCGTTTCGGCTATACGGACAGCCTGGATTTCAGAAATAAGCGGGATGCCGAAATGTATCTGGGGCGTTTTATGCTGATCAACATTGATGAGTTTGACCAGGTCAGCATGAATCAGCAAGGTTTTCTAAAACATCTGTTACAGAAGCCTGTAGCCAATCTGCGCAAACCTTATGGCAGTAGTATTCAGGAGATGCGACGTTATGCTTCATTCATAGGTACCAGTAACCAAAAAGATTTGCTGACCGATCCGAGTGGTAGCCGCCGTTTTATCTGTATCGAGGTAACGGCACCCATCAATACAAACGTTACCATCAACTACCGTCAACTGTATGCACAAGCAATGGAGGCTATCACGAAAGGAGAACGTTACTGGTTTGATGACACAGACGAAGCAATTCTGAAGGAATCTAACCGGGAATTCGAACAAATCAGTCCGCTGGAGCAACTTTTCCATTGTCATTTTCGTTCACCGGAAGAAGGAGAGACGGGAGAACAATTGTCCGCCATGCAGATTATTGAATATCTACAAGAAAAGAACAAGGCTATTAATCTGTCTCAAAGCAGTATAACTACATTTGGACGTATTTTGAAAAGAAACCAGATTCAGTCCAAACGAACTAAGAAAGGGATGATATACGAAGTGATAAAGTTGTGATTTCAGTAAAATTGTGGTGTAGGAAGGCAGGCTTCCTACACCTTCCTACATACTTTCCTACATCATATATCAACTTGTAAATTAACGACTTAATCGTTTCGGTGTATGATGTAGGTTCCTTTTAGAAAATAGTGTTATGGGAATTTTCTTTTTATTCTGCTCCCCGTAATATGAATGTTGTGGCCCCGATAGTAACGATAGCCCCGTCCTCAATACGGATACGGTCTTTATCTCCCAGTATTTCATTATTCAGAAAAGTTCCGGTCAGACTGGGGGCATCTTGCAGAGTATAAACAAGTTTGCCTTGTTTATTTCGCTTCACATTAATAATGCAGTGACGGCGATCCATACTCATGTCCGACGTTTCAATAGGAGTATTGATATTGGTTCCCACACAGCGACGGCCAATTACATTGTCACCTTCCTGCAAAGGAAGCACTTGTTTGAAGCCAAACACATTCTCAATCACCGTAATACTGCCAAAAGCATCTTTAAATTCTTCTTCATCAGGGCGTTCTTCCTTTTGCGGAGCACGCATCTTTGTCTTTCCCAGGCGAATACTAAACTGCTTGCCACAATGCTCACAAACGAAGACCAATGACTGACCTTCGCTGTATTTTGTTTCATCGAACAAAAGATAATTCTCACATTTAGGACAACGGATACGCTTCATAAGATTAAAAATTTAAGAATTATCACTTCTTCAGCACCCAAGCATTTTTGTACATCTCATTTTGGCGAATTCTTGCCAAAGCCTGATAAGCTTCCACTTCTGTTCCGCAAGATTCAATGCTGACACGCATTTTGCCGTCTCCAACAATCGCTTTTGCAGTGGAGAAACCTTTTGCAACCAGCTGGGCGGCCATTGCTTCTGCATCTTGTTCTGTGCCCACGCTAGCAATGATAATATGATAGGGTCTTTTAGGAGTGGCAACGGACTGTTTAGCAGCAACAGGTTGCACATTTTGTTTAGGAGTCTCAGAAGTTACAACTGCTTTAGAAGTCTCAGTCTTAGCTTGAGCTTCTGTAGATACAGCCGGTGTTTTACCAACTTTGACTTCTCTAACCGCAACAGGGGCTACCACTTTCTTTTGTATCCCTTTTTGCTTGTTAGCTGATTTGCGGGTGGGGGTATTCTGCTTTACAATAATCGGTGTAATAGCCAAAGATTGCTTTTCTATTTTCTCAAACAACTCATCCGGTAATAGCTTTGCATAATTTTCTTCCACCACTTCCGTATTCTCTATCGGAGTAGAAAAGAAGAAAGAAAGCACAATTGCAGCTACCACTGCGGCAGCATTAGTCAGATATGCACGGTTAAATTTGATGGGGAAAGTACGTTTTTCCTTTTTGATAGCGGCAGGCACTGAATAAGCGGCAACGTTCTCGGTCGACGGTTTTTCCAAAGCAGACAATTCCTGCATCTCAAATGCATCCAGCCCATATAAATAAGGAGTTGTGATCTTATTATCATAAGGTGCGAAGTCGAAGGTGTTATGAATAGTGTAACGTACTTCGCCAACATTCGGCAAATCAACCTTACCGTCTTCGTGCAACGTGGCTATTAATTCGTCCACTTTACGTTCTACCATCTTGGTAGCATCAGAGAAATTGGTTCCATACACAGACATATAAGACTGTACCAGCAAACCGTCATTCATCTTCAATTGCGGATTAAAGCCGATAATACGGGTAGGGGGCAGGAAAATATTTTCTTCTTTCACTCTTGTAGCCGAAGCGTAATGAGCAACAAATCCTCCCAAACCCGGAACAATGACGCAGTCATTTTCCAATAACAAAGCTTCTATATGTTGTGCCAATTCAATCATGCTGCAAAAGTAACGCAAATCTCGGATATAAGCCAGTTTCAGGGCATTTTTCTTTTCAACAATTTATAAACAATGCAGAATGGTACAATGCTTTCTTTGAATAAAAGCCGACTGATTCGTTAATGAATCAGCCAGCTTTTATTAATTTCGGACCTGTATTTTCGTTAATTAGCTATGATCATTCTTTTTGTATCAATCAAACGACCATCTGTTACCAATGAATAAATATAAATTCCATTAGGCAATTTATAAGTATCTACATATATCTCATTTTGTCCTTTTGTTCCTATTGGCAATTTTAGAACCATTCCTCCCATAGTGTTGTATATTTGGATATAAGCATTGACCGTCTCTAAAGGGATATAACAGTTTATAGCAGTACTTCCTTTAGCCGGATTAGGATTATTTTGTTCCATTCTGGCATCTTTTTTGTCTTTTACCATTTTATCGTCTATATTATTGTTCTCATCCATAATACCTCTGGTCATCGAATTTGAAGCTGTACCATTATATATTCTAACAGTACTACCTAACTCTGCTGTAAAACCTGGCACTATCCTCACGGAATTATAGCCATTCATAATGACATTTGCACCGCTCCTTATAGTTACATTTTCAGCATACAACTTAGAATGTTTATATGTTTTATTGGACGTGATGGTTACATTCTTAATATTGCCATCAAATGTTGGCGTCTCTCGTTTAATCGTTATTGTTTTAGTATTACCCAAAACACTTCTAAAACCAAGAGGAGTAACCTTTATAGTTTCACCATTACCGGATGTTGCATTATAATTAACTTTAATGGTCCGGCCGCTATAGAATGTTTTTCCACCCCAAGACTTTGGAGTTTCCCACTTAAACTCCGTGATTTTATTTTTGCTTAACGGATATGCCATTTCTGGAACAGTGCATTCCAATATACCTGTTTGCCCAAGCGGAAGTTTTATTATATCATTGGTAACTTTACTCCCATTGTATCTGAAATCTGTAATATACATATTCTTGACACTGTTTATATTGACTTCGATGCGGAGCAAAACAGGGCCATTGATATCTACGGTTATAGTTCCTTTATTTGTGGTATCATCCCACACAACATCAGCATAGAGCACAGCAATTGCCTGCCTCAGTTCAGTTGGACCATTCACATTGTTAAAACGACCATTGGTAATTTTCCACCGAACTACCGTATTGATATCCCACCCATCCAAATTAGCTCTATATGAGTAGTATGTTCCTGGATCAACAGTTGTAGGTCCTACAAGAGAATTCCCTACGGAGAAGGAACTCAGACTATTTAATAATAAGAATATGAAAATAATATATTTTTTCATCATAGTATTTATTTTTATTGGGTAATTTTTGATTTCAATTCTTCTATTTCTTTTTGTTGTTGTTCCATCGCTTTTTGTTGTTGAATCACGTACAAAGTCAGTTCTTCTATTTTCTGGAGTAGAAGCGCATTAGTTTCTCCTACATTGATACCATTGGTTTTAACCTCTTGCTCAGAAGGCACATTCGGCAATCTACCTTTCTCCTTTATATGTTCTTCAACTTCTCTCAATGTAGGTAATTTATAATTTTGCTCAAAGACAAAATCAGCCCAATTTGATTCTACCAAGATTTCTTTTGCCCTGATAGTTCCATTTACATCAAGTTTGTTTTGAGGATTTTCAGTACCAATACCTACATTTCCGCTTGTAATTAATAGGCTATCAGCCCTTATTGTACCATTTATGTCTAATGAAGTCGTTGGATCTGAAATTCCAATTCCCATCTTTCCATTTGTTTTGAATATAAATTGAGGGGTAAAAAAATCCTCGCTCCAATGTTGTCTTCCAATCATGAATCTATCATTATTATCATCGCCAACATTTAGTAGGAAATCGGTCTGATCTAATGTAATATTATACCGTACAAAGTGTATATCATCCATATTATCTCCATTATGACCAAAATTAAGTTTCTTTCCATATCCAACGTAAAATTCAGATTCGGTAGCACCTAACTGCAGATCTTTTTCGATAATTTCAAACGGGGAAACATAGCCATCATTATTACTCTTCGTTTGAGAGAAAGCTGCCATACAAATCAGAAGAAGCAAACATAGCATATAATTTTTTTTCATAATAATATTTTTTAGAAGTTAATATATAGGTATGAGAATTAATTACTTAAATAAAATATCCATGGAGAAAAGCATATTACCTATTTTTATCGAGTTTTTTTAATTTCAATTCTTCTATTTCTTTTTGTTGTTGAATCACATACAAAGTTAATTCCTCTATTTTCTGAAGTAAAAGCGCATTGGTTTTGCCTAAACTAATACCATTAGCTTTAATTTCTTCCTCAGAAGGAACATTTGGCAATGTACCCTTTTCTTTTATGTGTTCTTCGACTTCTCTCAATGTGGGTAATTTATAATTTTGTTTAAAGACAAAATCAGCCCAATTTGATTCTACCAAGATTTCTTTAGCCCTGATGATTCCATTTACATCAAGTTTGTTTTGAGGGTTATCGGTACCAATACCTACATTGCCACTTGTTACCAATAAATCTTTTGTGATAGTAGTCCCATTTACGTCTAACTCATGTTTAGGAGTTGAAGTTTTAATTCCAAACTTCCCATTATTATAAAAATAGTATATTCCTTTCCAACCAGGCTCCTCTTCAACTGTTATACCTATCACAGCACAATCATCACCTAATTGATTATCACCAACATTTATTCTCATTTGAGTATGATCCTTTCCTGTACAATACTTAGATATCCACACACGATCCGTATAATCTCCGACTCCTCTCACCATTACTGCGGCCCCCCAACCTTCCCATATCGTTGGTTCATCATCGCCAGCATTCAATTGATCGGTAAAGTTCTGAGAATACAGATTTACACACAATAATAAAAACAATAACATGAATAGTACTTTTTTCATAATATTTTTTTTAGAGGTTAATAAATATGTATGAAAATTAGTCAATTAAATTTCAAAATATCAAAATATTAATATGTTAAGAAACACATATGTGTTATAATACAACTAAATCATTAAACAATTTACTTATATACAATATTTTAATCTTTTTCATAATAATATTTTTTTTAGAGGTTAATAAATACGCACGAAGGTTAGTTATTTAAATTTCAAAATACAATCTTTTCATTATGTTAAGAAATATCATTTTATAAGTAAAAACAGATTTATAATTACACGATTTTTCATATACCGATGAACCAGTTTTTCTAACTACCGACGCATAAATAATAGATACGCCAACAATAAATCCAGAAAAGTATCGTTAATAGGCATAGAAAAACTAATTTTGTAATCAGTCAATCTATAAAATATAAAAAATATACGATGAAAATCAAAACGCTGATACTTGCCTCTACTATTATATTATTAACGTCGTGCAGAACGACTACAAATACCATTACCTATTTTCAGAATTTGGATAACCAATCTTCAGCTATTACAGGAAATGCGGTGAATTATGCCCCGCACATAGTCCCTGATGACCAATTGTCCATAACAGTATCAGGCATGGATCCTAATGCAGTGTCAGCATTCAATATGCCTCTTGCCAGTTATCTGACACCAGGAGAAACAAATGTGACTTCTACACCTGTGCTTCATACGTATCTAGTTAATTCGCATGGAGAAATTGATTTTCCGGTACTCGGAAAGTTGCAAGTTGCCGGTCTGACGCGCAGTGAACTGACAGACTTGATGACTGAAAAGATTTCTGTATATGTGAAATCTCCAATTATCACGATACAGATATGCAACTTTAAAGTTTCTGTATTAGGAGAGGTTAACAAACCCGGAACAGTCAACGTGCCCAATGAACGTCTGTCCATCCTTGATGCACTCGGAATGGCAGGCGATCTGACCATCTACGGCAATCGTTCCAACGTGCTTTTAATCCGTGATAATAATGGAAAAAAGGAGTATCATCGTTTTGACCTGACTTCTGCAGAAACGCTGACATCTCCTTATTATTATTTGCAGCAAAATGATGTTCTTTATGTAGAACCCAACAAAGCACGGAAAGGAAACGCTAAATATAGCCAAAGCGGACAGTTTAATGTGTCATTGGCTTCAACTATTATCAGCGCCTTGTCAGTATTAGCATCATTGGGTATTGCATTATTAGTTAAATAAAGAATAAATATATGAATCAAAATAAAACAGAATACATCAATGTTAGAGGGCTGATATTAAACTATATCAGACATTGGAAAATATTTGTTATTTCTATCATATGTTGTATCATTATCGCTCTCTGCTATTACAAAATAAGTACTCCTATTTATCAAATCAATGCTAATGTGTTGATTCAAGAAGAAGAAAATGGAATGGGAAGTATTCCAAGCATGATGATGCGCAATATTCCATTTGGTAATTTGTTAGGCGGAGGCAATACAAGCATCTATGACGAATTACAATTACTTAATTCATATTCTGTTTTTCGAGAAGTCGTCAAAGAACTTCATCTAAACCAAACTTATCAGAATTCCAGTTTCTTAAAACCTATAGACTATTATAAAAATAGCCCTATCATCATTACGCCTACAAAAAATCTGGCAGATACTCTTAGTACTTCATTAGCGTTTAGAGTCAAAATCAATGAGAAGGGACAAATGTCAGTAAAAGTCAAACTAGGATATAAGACTATAAAGAATGTGTCTGAAATAGCATCTGATAGTGCTATGGTAAACACAAATTATGGTAACTTTCTTATTTGTAAGACTCCTTATTATCAGATAGGAAAAAGCATTTCTGTAAAATCATTGTATCAGGGTTACGGATATGCAACTGAATTATTGCAAGAGAAAGTTGAGATAGATTTAGTCAACAAAAAGGCAAATATTGTAAATCTACTACTAACAGAAAAGAATAAAGCAAAAGGTAGGGATATATTAAATACCATCATATGTATTTACAACAAAAAGAATATTATCCGCAAAAATAAAGGAGCAGGTGACATTTCAACTTTCCTAAAAGAGCGCACGCAGCTGATATCCCAAGAGCTTGCAGGAATTGAGGAACAAATTGTAGCCTATAAAAAAGATAATAATATATCAAATGTAGAGGCTGAAGCTAAATATATATTTAGTGAAAGAGGAGGATTCAAAGAGAAAGTACTAGTAGCAGAAAGTCAGGCTATAGTATTAAATATGGTCGAGGATTTTTTGGCTAGTCCTGAAAATGAATATTCTCTTGTACCTCTTAATATTGGAGTAAATGAAAAAAGTGTTTTGGAGGGATTGCAGAAATATAATGAGGCGCTACTTGAACGTAATAAATTGCTTAAGTCTACTAATTCAGATAATCCGACTCTATCTATCATAAATGAACAGTTAAGTGCAATGCGTGAAAACATGTTAGCTTCTGTCAGAAGTGTGAAGTTAGGTTTCCAGTATATGCATAGTAATCTGCTGAAACAAGAAAATGAGCTTAATTCCCATATCAAAAATATGCCTATACAAGAGCGAGAATATCTAAACTTGAAACGTCAGCAAATGATAAAGCAAGAATTATATGTATTCTTATTGCAGAAAGAAGAAGAAAATGCACTGACTATGTCAATGGAAATGCCAAAGGCACAGGTTGTAGATGAAGCATATAGCTTGTCTAAACCTGTAAATCTAGGCCTTTTCAAATTAATGGCCATAGGGTTTATTCTGGGAATATGTATAGCAGCTGGGTTTGTTTCTTGGAAATATGGTAAAAAAGAAAACATTAGTAAATAATTCCATAAGTGGCGTCATCTTGCTCGTTATAACAGCATTACTGACATTTTTATGCATCCCTGTATTTATCAATAAATTAGGGACAGAACTATATGGAGTATTTGCTTTGGTAACGGTGATCGGAAACTTGAATATTTTCACAAATATAGGCCTAGACGCAGCATTGACTAAATTTATCACAGAACAGGGACAGAGCGAAGATTCCAACAAAGACATTATCACATCTTTACTCTTGTCTTCATCATTAGTGATTCTGATCAGTTCATTGGTATTCTGTTTCCGTTTTTTCCTACTAAGAGAAATTTTACACATTCCTGAAATGTATGTAGCACAGGCAGAGAATTTAATGGATTTACTCCTGATTGCAAATGGTATATTGTTGATAGGACAGACTTTTACATCTATGCTACACTCTCTGCAACGAATTTATCTCAGTAATATACTGCAACTAATATATAGTAGCATTTATTGGATAGGAACTATAATTGTCGTGTCAATGGGATATGGGCTACCGGCGGTCGGTATTATGATGTTAATAGCGGCGATTATCTGGTTATTATTGAGTATTTGTTATTCAATTTTATATTGGGGAAATATAGGAGTGGATTACTCGAGTAATGACTTTAAGAAACATGCTAATAAACAAATTGTATTTGGGTTGAAGGTGTATACATCTGGTATCATTTCTTTTTTTAATGAACCTCTGTTCAAAATTATCATTTCTCATTTTTTCGGCATGAGTGTTGTCGCATATTACGAAATAGCCATTAAAGTAAAAAATCAGATAAACGGGATATTTCATAAGATGATAATACCTTTATATCCGTATATATCCCAATTGACAGATAAGAATTTTATAGCCACGTTAATCAAAGATTTGACTAAAAAGATTTTTTTGTTGACCATACCAGTATGCCTTATGTTGCTCTTTACTTGCCATGATATTGTAACTCTATGGCTACAGACTAACATAACATATTATAGCTATTTTATTATAGGCATAGCTGTGCCTTTTTTGCTATTTTCTCCCCCAACCATACCTATTTATCTTTTTCTGTTAGCAAAAGGACATCCGGAAAAGACTATCGTTTTCCAAAGTTTTACAGTCATAGCAAATATGCTGTTATTCATTTCATTATATCCTTTTATTGGTCTATATTCGATACTAGCAGCTAATGCATTAGAATGTTTAGGAAGTTTTTTACTTGGGGTATATTATCAATACAAATATCAAAGAATTACTTATAGAATTCCTCGGATCACTGAGGTCAGAAGATATGCAATATTATTGGGGGTATATTTATGTATTGGCGGGACAGGATATTTTATCACTAATTCTTATTTGGCACTATCCTACAATATTTGCTTACTATTGATATCAACAATCTATCTATATAAATATCTTAGCATTATTCGTAAAGAGGATGTTGATCGTTATTTTTCAGAAAATAGATTTATTGTTTCACTTTATAATAAACTATGATATATGGTGTTTTTACCACTCCTTATATGCGCCTTCGTCCTCTACTTTTCTGGAAAAAAAGTGGGGTCTTATATCATATTCTTTTTCTTTTTTTTGAAAGGTTTTCAGTTGATACCTGAAATATGGTTCGGAATAAAGCCTGCTGACTATGCTTTAATATATGTTGTAAGTCTGTTTATTTGGGGATGCATTAAATATGAAGATTTTATACCTAAAAATAAAATTACTTTATTTATAGGAATTTTTCTTGGTTTCATTGTCTTCGAATGCTTTCTGAGCCGTTTTTATTACCACATTGATTGGGAAAGTATTATTCGTACAGGGCGTCAAAGTTTATTTGTTCTTGTCTATTTCTTATTCAGACGATTGGAAAAGAATGAGATTTTGCAGTTAACCAAGATACTCTTGGTTATATTATCGCTACAATCTGTTCTTTTCATAATTCAAACGGTCAGTGGCATAGGTTTATTAACTGACAATGAGCACCATTTTCCATACGGCGGTCTCTATCGTTTCTATAATGTTCCAATATTAATGTATGTCTTAGTTTTTTATGCGGTATTTGCAAACCCATTTACTGGGTATTTAAAGATATTCACTACAATAACGCCTGTCCTTAATATATTTGCTCCCATGCATCGTTCACTTATAGTAATTTTTGTAATAGTATTCTTAGTAGGGGTATTATGGATAAGAGGATATTTAAAATCCACAAGAAATATGATAATATCTTCTTTAACTATATCCATAGTTGTTATTATTTTGGGATTACACCTGAACTCCAGAGCAGTCTCTGATATTGAACGAATTTCTCAAGGTGAATTCTTGGAAATAGAAAGTATAGAATTAAATGAAGATTCATCCTTATTATTTCGAATGGCACATTTTTTTGAGAGATATATGGAAGTTACTGAAACAACAATAGGAACTCTTTGGGGATTAGGGTTTATGGCTGAAGACTCCCGATACACTGACAATCATTTTAATTTCATCATTGGTCTTCCAAATGTTCAAAATGAAGGCACAATACAAGTTGATACATCAGATATAGCTTGGTCCATTTTTATTATTCGTTATGGCATATTAGGGACATTCATATATTTGTTATTATATGGCTATACAATATTGTATTATTGGAGAATAAAGAATAATTTCTCAGCTTCGGTAGTGCTAAGCCTTTTTCTAGTATTAGGAATATCTTTTACGTCAGATCAGTTATATTATACAACTGCCTTGGTTTTTCCTTTATTATATCATGACTATTATGAAAATTAAAGTGACCGTATTAACTTCGCTATATAGATGTGAAATGTTTTTAGAAAACTATTTCTATCATATCTCTCGACTAGAGCATACAGATGAGATTGAGATTTTATTGCTCCATAATGATCCTATAATAAGCGAGATAAATATTATTAATCAAAATATAAATAATTATCCATTTGTAAAATATCATGTAATACCAAGAAGGGAGAATTTATACACGACCTGGAACAGAGGTATTTCATTAGCAAACGGAGAATATATCTGTGTCTGGAATGTGGATGATATTCGTTTTCCTTTATCCCTCTATCATGAAGCCAGAACATTAGAGCAAAATTCCCAAGCTGACCTCACTTATGGAGATTTTTATTATATGTATGAGTATGGGAAAGAAACGAACGACTTAGTGATCAATCCTGATTATGAGATAGAACCTATGTCTTTTTTGAATTCGTTCCATATAGGTTGTTTTCCTATGTGGAGAAAAGCAATCCACAAGAAAATTGGATATTTTGATGAACAGTTCTGTTTAGTGGGAGATTATGACTTTCAGATACGAGCAGCTTTTTTTTGTAAATTTGTCAAAACAAAGTATATTTTAGGGTACTATTTAGAATGTGACAATCACAAATTAAGCTCTAATATATCGTTGCAAAAAAAAGAACAAAATTTACTTTTTATTCGATATGGTAAGTGGAAGCAACTTAATTGGTTGTATTGGTTAAATGTTTACCGCACCTATCAAATAAAAACATATATTTATTATGGTAATAAACATCCAGTAATCATACCAATACAATATCAAAGCACATCGTTGCATCGATTTATTAATCTGTTGTTTTCTATATTTTATCAACCTCGAAATATATTGTCGTACATAAAACATGACTTATGCAAAAGACAAGCAAAAAATTTAGTATAATAACACCAGTGTATAATCGAGCGGATTGTATAATACGTTGTATGAACAGCGTGACTCGGCAGAATGGTGAGATAGAACATTGGATTGTAGATGATGGTTCTACTGACGGTACGTTACAAGTTATTCAGGAATATGCTAGCTTACATTCCCATATCAAAATCGTGCATCATGATACCAATAAGGGTGTAAATGCAGCTCGTAATTCAGCCATTCAAAAATGTAATGGGAAATACATCCTTTTTTTAGATAGTGATGATGAATTAAAAGAAGCAGCTATACAAAAAATAGACGAGACGATAGTAGCATACCCTCATTTTTTACATTATTTATTCTTAATAGATCGTGAAGCTAAAAAAGATCTTCCCCCCCACTTATTGCAGCCAACTGTCATTACTTATCAAGATTGGTTATTAGAGAAGATTTCAGGTGACTTTTTGCATGTGATGAATCGCGAAATGTTGCAGAATTTTCCTTTTAATGAACAAGTGAGAATTTATGAGATTGTGGGATTCTTACAATTGTATCAATACTCGCAAAAACAACTCTTTATTCCTGAAATATTAGTGCACATTGAACAGAACAGAAAAGATTCAGTATCCTTACAATATAAACTTACAACAAAGAAAGCTATATGCCGGGAAAGTATAGCGTTGAAAGAAATTATTCATTTGTGCTATACTGATTATGTAAAAGCAGGAGCAATAAAAGAAATTTCCCGAATTATTAAAAAGTATAAAATGTTGGCCTTGGCTACAGAAGATTATACTTGTTTAAAAGACGTTCCATATCCCCCTGTTACTAACATCATGAAAATTGTAAACAAAGCTAGGCTAGGAAAGATCTTATGTCTGACAATAATAGGATATTCTAAACTTAAATCCTTACTACGTATATGAAAATTCTTCATATTATCTTTTCATTTAATATAGGTGGTAGTGAAACGATGCTTGTTGATATCATCAACAAGCAAGTACAAAAGCATGAAGTAACCTTATGTGTTATCAATAATTTATATGATGAAAAATTATTGAATACGATCGATAAACGAGTGAAAATCATACTATTAAATCGGACCCCAAGTAGTCATAATCTCTTCGATGTATTACGCTTAAATTATTGGGTACATCATAAGACCTTTCAAGTCATTCATTGCCATGATTGCAATATCTTAAAATATGTGTGGGGACTATTTAGGTTTACAACTGTGTTAACTGTACATGATACCCATTTACCCTTGGAAGGAATTGAATACTATAAAATAGTTGTTTCCATTTCTTATTCTGTAGAGAAAGATTTAAAGCAAAGAGGCCTTAAATATTCCCCTATTATCTACAATGGTATTTGTCCTGAATTAATACTTCAAACAAAACACTGTTTTTTAGAAAAAGCATCAGAGGTCAAGATTTTACAAATAGGCCGTTTGGAACACCTAAAGAAAGGACAACATCTTGCGCTAGAGGCATTAGCAATACTCGCTAAAAATAATCCACAACATTATTTCAATTTAACTTTCATAGGGGAAGGAAGCTCATATGTCTTTTTACAAGACATGAGCAAAAAAATGGGAATAAATAGTCAGGTCTGCTTTCTAGGAAAACGCTCTCGCAAATATATTTATTCACATCTGAAGGATTATGATATATTGATTCAACCATCCTTATACGAAGGATTTGGACTGACTGTAGTAGAAGCGATGACTGCTGGTATACCTGTTTTAGTATCCAATATCGAGGGACCTATGGAAATTATAAATAATGGTGAGTATGGATTTTATTTCAATAACAATGATTCTACAGATATGGCAAATTGTTTGGCTTATATGATTAGCCATCAAGAGATAGTGAATACTGTTGTAAGAAAAGGAAAAATACGTGCATTGGATTTTACCTTATCTAAAATGGTTGACAAGTATGAACGAATTTATTCTAGAGAACAATGAACAGATTAAAAATACTCATAGTTAGCAAATTCTTATATGCACGAGGAGGCGCTGAAACTTATGCAATTAGCCTAGGAGAAATGCTAAAAATGCATAACCATGAAGTTCGTTTCTTTTCGATGAGCTATCCCGAGAATATTAATGTAAATGAGAACGAATATTTCGTCAAAGAAGTTTCTTTCTTTCAGTCATCCCTAAATGCAAAGCTAAAAGCTGCTCTACGAGTTTTTGGTGTAGGAGTAAAGCGGAATTACGAGAAAATCTTAGACGATTTTCAACCGGATGTCATTCATCTTAACAATATACATTCTTATCTCTCACCTATAGTTGCAGAATTAGCACATAAAAGAGGTATAAAAGTGATATGGACTGTCCATGATTATAAATTAATCTGCCCTACATATTCCTTCCTTTGCCAAGGAAAACCTTGTGAGGCTTGCATAGAGAATAAATATAGTGTTATTTCACGTAAATGCATGAAAAATAGTTTATTGGCCAGCCTTCTGGCATGGGGAGAAATAATGTATTGGAATAAAGGTAGATTATCAAGATGGACAGATGCTTTTATCTGTCCTAGTAACTTTATGGCACAGAAAATGATGCAGGGAGGCTACCCGGCTAATAAACTTCATGTCATTTATAATTTTATTGATAGCGGTAAAGTAAAACTTATATCTGAATTATCTTCAGAAGAAAGGGAACTTGCCTATGTCTATTTAGGCCGCCTTTCTAAAGAAAAAGGTATAGAAGAATTGCTAAAAGTAGCGGAGCAATTACCTTATAAATTATACATAGCAGGCAGAGGCCCTTTGGAAGATATACTAAAACAGAAATACTCCTCTGATAATATAAAGTTCGTAGGGCATTTATCTGCTGAAAAAATTATCAAATTATTTAAGAAAGTTCAGTTTTCAGTGATTCCTTCTATTTGGTATGAAAACAATCCACTCAGCGCTATCGAATCATTATGTTGTGGTACTCCTGTATGCGGTAGGCGTATTGGTGGTATTCCTGAATTATTAGAAAAAGATGCTGATAATCGCCTGTTTTCTAATAAAGTAGAGCTTATAACATCTCTTTCGGATATGTTTATTTCTTCTTCGGAGGTAGATAGACAAAAACTATCTTTAACCTCATGTGAACGCTTTTCTGCCGAACTATATTATCGAAAATGGTTGGAAGTTGTTCAAAGCATTTAAAATTTAGATATATTTGTCTTTAAGATAAAGAAATATGAAAATTGTAGTAACAGGGACCAGAGGCATTCCCAGTATACAGGGAGGGGTAGAAACGCATTGCGAAGAGCTCTATCCATTAATTGCAGATAAACAGCATGAAATTATTGTTGTTCGCCGTCCCTATTATGCAGTGGATCATTCTGTAAAAGTATATAAACAAGTTATTATAAAAGATATAAGAGTGCTGCGTAACAAGCATTTGGAAGCTTTCATACATACTTTTTTAGCCGTGTTATATGCACGCAAAGTAAAAGCGAATATTGTACATATTCACGCAGTAGGTCCGGCATTAATGACCCCTTTAGTACGATTATTAGGTATGAAAGCGGTAATCACCCATCATGGTCCAGATTATGATCGTGATAAATGGGGGAAGTTTGCCAAATGGATACTTCGTATGGGAGAAAAAACAGGAATGTACTATGCTAATCATATCATAGTTATTTCTGAACATATCAGACGAATGATTCAACAGAAATATCCAGATAAGAAAAATATAACACTGATCTACAATGGAATAAATCCAGTATTTCCTGCACGTAGCACTGAACATCTTCAAAGTCTGGATTTGACAGAATATGGTTATATTTTAGCAGTAGGGCGTCTTGTGAAAGAGAAAGGCTTTGATAAACTAATTGAAGCCTTCAAACAACTATCTCCAGTATCTATAAAATTAGTAATAGCCGGGGATGCTGATTATCAGGATGAATATACTCAGAAGTTAAAAGAAATGTGTAAAGGGCAGAAGAACATACGCCTGGTAGGCTTTATCAAAGGAGAAAAACTTGCACAACTATATACATACGCACGGATATTTGTATTACCTTCCACGCATGAAGGATTGCCTATTGCACTACTTGAAGCTATGAGTTATAATTGTCCGATACTGGCAAGTGATATTCCTGCTAATAAGGAAATAGAATTACCGGAGGAATGTTACTTCAAAAGTGGAGATTTATCCTGTTTGCAACAGGCTCTGAAGAAACAATTGGAAAATGCTCAGACAGAACGGGTTTCTTACAACTTGTCTGCATATAACTGGACCAATATAGCCGGACAGACCAAAGAAATATATAATTCTCTAATATTATAAAACAATATAGATAACAATTTAACGTTCTATATACTAAAGAATTCTGTATTTTAAGAATGAATATACAATCTTCAATATATACTTTTCCGTTGAAACGGAAAAGTAACCGTATACTCAAACGAACACTTGACATAGTGTTATCATTGATAGTCTTGACTACGATATATCCAGTGGCATATATCATCATTGGGTGTTGCATCAAAATAAAGATGCCGGGTAAGATTATATTTACTCAAAAGCGCAACGGCTTATATGGGAAGGTATTTACATGTTATAAGTTTCGCTCCATGCTGCCCAATGTTGAAGCCGATACGCAACAAGCCTACAATGAGGATCCACGTATTACTCCATTAGGACATTTCCTGCGTGTCACCAGTCTTGATGAGTTACCACAATTCTGGAATGTGCTTAAAGGAGACATGTCCGTAGTGGGTCCACGTCCTCATATGCTGATACATACTGAGCAATATTGTGATATCATTCCTGAATACAATAAAAGACTTATTGTGAAGCCGGGTATCACGGGATGGGCCCAGATACACAACCTGCGCGGTGAAACGGAGAAGTTGGATAAAATGAAAAAAAGAGTAGAATATGATATATGGTATATCGAACATTGGTCGTTCTCATTAGACCTGAAAATCATGTTCAACACAATAAAAATTATATTCCGATAAGCTCATGCGTATAACCTGTCACATACTTACAATCCTGTTTTGCTTTTCTGCTTCGTCAGTAATGACAGCGCAAAGCGGACTGAAGCATCAGAACATTTCATCTTTCGTTGAATATGGAGCATCTGTCCATACCGGTGACAACACTCCTTTGTGGCAGGTCAGCAATCAACATGGATTATCCTCTATTGACAATAATACTTATTTAAGAGGTGGAGCTTTTTATACAGATACAATCCGCCAGTGGAGGTTGGAAGGAGGACTGGATATGGCGGTTGCATCCGGTTTTACATCCACTTTTATATTGCAACAGGCTTATGCTGACATACGATATAAATGGTTGGGGATACTCATTGGTAGTAAAGAGATTGACTCACCTTTATTAAATCAGCAATTAAGTAGTGGCGGACTAACCTGGTCGGGTAATGCAAGACCTATTCCACAAGTATGGATAGGACTTCCTGAATATGTGCAAGTATTACCACGCCTCGCTTTAAAAGCAGAAATGTCGTACGGATGGTTTACTGATAATAAATATCAGAGAAAGCAGGTAGGAGAGGATTATTGGTATACTAAAAGCATCAAATATCACCATAAAAGCGGATTCTTACGCATTGGAGTTCCACAGGGTAAGTGGCAACTGGACCTGGGTATGAGCTTAGATGTACAGTTTGGTGGATATAAAAGCGCCGGAATGGATGCAGGAGATTTAGGAAATAGTTGGAAAGATTATTTCAAGGTATTTATTCCCAGTCGTGGAGATGACAGTAGTCCTGAAGGAGAACAAATTGCCTATCAAGGTAATTTTATGGGTAGCGAACATATACGGATGACTTATCGTCATGAAGATTTTTCCATCAGTGCTTATCTGGAGAATTATTACGATGATTTCAGTGGAATGGGAAAACTCAACGGATTTGATGGTTTATGGGGGATCGAATACAAATCTAACCACAAACAGGCCATCAACGGTTTTGTACTGGAATACTATCAGACTACTAATCAGAGCGGTCCAATGCATGGAGTGGATTTCACCGTAGTAGAGAAAACGGGAGGTGCCGACGATTATTATAACAACGAGTGGTATCCCGGCTGGGTACACTGGGGGATGACTATGGCTAACCCATTGATAGCTTCTCCCATTTATAACAAAGACGGTGACATGAGTTTCAAATACAACCGTATCCGAGCCTTGCATTTAGGTTGGAGTGGAGACATCAGCAATGAATGGACATACCTCGCAAAACTATCATATAATAAAACTTGGGGAACTCCTTTCAAACCTATACCTAATATATTAGAAAATTTTTCTACTTTTGCATCAGTTTTCTATACTCCCCATAAATGGAAAGGATGGCGGTTCAATGCATCCATTGCTTTCGATATAGGAGAGATATATGGTGACAATTTAGGTTGCCAGTTGAAAGTACAAAAAACATTCTGAAAAAGATGAATTACATACAAACGGAAATTGATGGTGTATGGCTGATCGAACCGAAAGTTCTTCGTGACGAGCGTGGCTATTTTATGGAAGCCTTTAAAGAAGAGGAATTCAAAATGCATATCGGTGATGTGCACTTTATTCAGGACAATGAGTCGAAGTCTTCCTTCGGTGTATTACGTGGATTACATTATCAGAAAGGAGAATATTGTCAGTCCAAACTGGTACGTGTTATAAAAGGAAAAGTACTGGATGTGGCAGTGGATTTGCGCCAATCATCACCAACTTTCGGTAAATATGTCTCTGCAGAACTGAGTGAGGAAAATCAACGGCAATTTTTCATTCCCCGTGGATTCGCACATGGTTTCCTTGTTCTGAGTGAGGAAGCTATCTTTATTTATAAAGTAGATAATGCTTATGTTCCACAAGCAGAAGCATCCATTCGTTTCAATGATGAAACCATAGGAATTGAGTGGCCTATAGCAGAAGAACAACTTTTATTATCTCCTAAAGATAAAACAGCTCCATCCTTCCGGGATGCGACATATTTTGAATAAAGAGTATGAAGATAGCCATCGTCGGTACAGGATATGTCGGTTTAGTGACCGGAACCTGTTTTGCAGAAATCGGTGTCAGCGTCATTTGCGTAGACACGAACAGTGAAAAAATTGAAGCGCTCAAGAAAGGTGTTATTCCTATCTATGAAAGTGGTCTGGAAGAAATGGTGAACCGAAATGTAAAAGCCGGTCGCCTACATTTCACAACTTCATTGGAGAGCTGCCTGAATGAGGTAGACGTTGTTTTCAGTGCCGTTGGTACGCCTCCTGACGAAGATGGAAGTGCTGATCTCAGTTATGTGCTCGAAGTTGCCCGTACCATTGGTAGAAACATGCAGAAGTACATATTGGTAGTCACAAAGAGTACGGTTCCTGTAGGTACTGCAAAGAAAGTACGTGCCGCTATCCAGGAGGAACTGGATAAACGGGGTGTTAGTATTCAATTTGATGTAGCCTCTAATCCCGAATTCCTGAAAGAAGGAAATGCTATCAATGATTTTATGAGCCCGGACCGTGTAGTAGTGGGAGTGGAGTCCGAACGTGCAAAGAAATTGATGAGTAAGCTTTATAAACCATTCTTGCTGAACAATTTCCGTGTAATATTTATGGATATCCCGTCTGCTGAAATGACGAAGTATGCGGCTAACTCAATGCTGGCTACCCGTATTAGTTTTATGAATGATATCGCTAATCTTTGCGAACTGGTAGGGGCAGATGTCAATATGGTACGTAGTGGCATCGGTTCGGATACCCGAATCGGGCGTAAGTTCCTTTATCCGGGTATTGGTTATGGTGGTTCGTGCTTTCCAAAAGATGTAAAAGCACTCATCAAAACCGCTGAACAAAATGGCTATCAGATGCGTGTGCTCCATGCTGTAGAAGAAGTCAATGAACTACAGAAAAGCATTCTTTTCGACAAACTTTGCAAGCACTTCAACAACGAACTGAAAGGTAAGACAATTGCCTTATGGGGACTGGCTTTCAAACCGGAGACGGATGATATGCGCGAAGCCCCTTCATTGGTGTTAATAGACAAACTGCTGAAAGCCGGATGCAAAGTGCGGGCTTACGACTCCGCTGCAATGGACGAATGTCGCCGTCGGATAGGTGAGAGCATTTATTATGCCAAAGATATGTATGATGCTGTACTTGATGCTGATGCTTTAATGCTGGTTACCGAATGGAAAGAATTCCGTTTACCATCCTGGGCAGTTATCAAGAAAACCATGGAGAAACCTGTGGTGTTGGACGGGCGTAATATCTATGACAAGAAAGAAATGGAAGAGCAAGGATTTACCTATCATTGCATCGGACATTAAAAATATAAAACAGAGAGAGTTATGATAAAGTGGGGTACTATTTCTATGGTGCTCGTCGTTGTGCTTGTATCATCCTGTAGCAGTACTAAAAATGGGGAAAATTCCGACAGGGAAGACTTAACCGCTAAAGAATTGCTGCAAGGTGTCTGGCTGGACGATGAGACGGATATGCCGTTAATGCGTATTAGCGGTGATACGATCTATTATGCTGACCCACAAAATGCACCTGTTTACTTCAAGGTACTTCGTGATACGATTTATTTACGCGGAAATACCCTTACAGCTTATAAAATAGACCGTCAAACGGAATATAGCTTTTGGTTTCATTCTCTATCTGATGATATCGTAAAGCTATATAAGTCCGATAATCCGGAAGACACTCTGGCATTCTCCACTCAGGAAGTGGAAGTTATCCCCAGCACTTCAGAAGTAATCAAAAAAGATAGTGTGGTTATGTATAAAGGAACGCGTTATCGGGGCTATGTCTATATCAACCCTTCTAAGATGAAAGTAATAAAAACAGTATATTCTGATGAAGGTATAGGTGTGGACAATGTATACTATGACAACGTGATACATATCTGTGTATATGAAGGCAAGAAATTACTGTATGGCAAGGATGTTACTAAAAAAGTTTTCGCAACTATTTTCCCGGAGGAAGTATTAAATCAGACCATTCTTTCCGACATGAATTTTATAAATGTGGATGGAAAAGGCTATCACTATGAAGCCATGCTCCGTATTCCGGAAAGTTCCGTTTATCATCTCGTAAGCCTGACTATCGATACTGATAAGCAATTACATATAAAAATGGTGGAGTAAAACTCCACCATCAAACAATATCTATTAAAGAAATCCTTCTCTTATTTGTTGCTTTTTCCTGAAGGGTTAGCACTTTTTCTCGGAGCATTACCTCTTCCTTTTGAAGCATCTCCTTTCTTCGGAGCATTTCCACTACTTTTATTGGTATTTCGTCCTTTAGCACGGAAGTTACGTTTGCCCCTTCCGTCATAACTGCGTGGCTTGTATTCGGGTGACTCACCTAATTCTTCAGGTACAGGTATTTTATAAATATCTCTTTCCAGGAAATTCTCAATTTGCTTGAAGTTACTTTGTTCCTTTTCATTTACAAAGGTTAGAGCAACACCATCGTTATTAGCACGCGCCGTACGACCAATACGATGAACATAGTCTTCACTGTCATGCGGAACATCATAGTTAATCACAAGACGAATATCATCAATGTCAATACCACGAGCCACGATGTCAGTGGCAACCAGAATGTTTATACGACCTGCCTTAAACTCATGCATCACTTCTTCACGCTGTGCCTGTTCCAGGTCAGAGTGCATTTCGCCTACATTCAGCTTCATCATTTTCAAGGCCTTTGTCACTTCCTTTACTTTCAACTTGGATGATGCGAAGATAATGACACGCTCCGGTGTTTGTTCAGCAAAGAGACTGCGAATTATACCCAACTTCTGATTTTCATAGCAAACATAGGCGGCTTGCACAATTTTATCAGCAGGGCGTGAAACTGCAAGTTTGACTTCAGCGGGATTATTGAGAATGGTGTTGGCAAGTTGTTGTATTTTTGCAGGCATGGTAGCAGAGAACATGATGGTTTGCCGTTCTTTAGGCAAATACTTCACAATCTGCATAATGTCATCGAAGAAACCCATATCGAGCATGCGGTCGGCTTCGTCAAGAATGAAATAGGAAACACGGGAGAGATCTACATATCCCAAACTCAGATGAGCTATCAAACGTCCCGGAGTAGCTATAACAACATCGGCTCCCAACATTAGCCCCTTCTTTTGCTGTTCAAAGAGTATCCCATCGTTACCACCATAAACTGCCACACTGCTGACAGGCATAAAGTAGGAAAAACCTTCCATCTGCTGATCTATTTGTTGCGCCAATTCTCGTGTGGGAGACATAACAATACAGTTTATAGCATCTTCAGGATGTCCACCTTCGGAAAGTTTATTCAGTACAGGCAACAGATAGGCAGCCGTCTTACCGGTTCCGGTCTGTGCCACAGCTATTAAATCTCTGCCTTCAAGTATAACGGGAATGGATTTCTCTTGTATAGGTGTGCACTCATCGAAGCGCATGGCTTCCAGTGCATCAAGCACCTGATCATTCAGTTGTAGTTCGGAAAACTTCATGTTTCTTTTTATTTAGTCGCAAAGATAGGAAATAAAGTGATTATCACAAAAGAATGAAGCTACTTTGCAATCCATTCCTTTAATACCCCGGATGCTGTTCCCATTCCGGATTCATTTGTCTGATTTTCTCGGGAATGGGGAAGACAATAGTATACCCACTTTCTTCGTTGGGAAGTTGCGGACGACTGTTGTAAGAACGGGTAAACTGTCCAAAACGAATTAAGTCCTGACGCCGCCAGCCTTCCCAGGCCAATTCTAATTGGCGCTCAGCCAGAAGATTGTCCAAAGTAGCAGTACGTTCCGGTGCTCCTACACGGGTACGCACCTGATTCAGTTCTTCATCTCCATTGCGTCCGTCACGGACTTTGGCTTCACTCTTCATAAGCAATACATCAGCGTAACGAAACAGAACAATATCATTCTCCATCAATTTTCCATCTTTCATGGCTTTGTCATCTATCTCATATTTTTTCATACGGGCACCGGCAGTCTTTTCATAAGGTTCATCAGACAGATCCAGTTTAACCTTCCACGGTTCGTAAACTAAAGCTGTTCCATCATCCAATTTCACGACATTACCTTTCAAATCATAAACAGTACCTGCATAATAGCAATAATCAAAACGCGGGTCCTGTTCGTTTGTCTCGTATCCAAAAGTCTGTAAGGCTTCGATAGTGGCACTTGATCCATTCTCACCAGACAAACCTAACGCTTTGGCATGATTATAATGACGCGAACGGAAAAGATATTGCATCTGATTGGTATATAGCGTCTTATTCATCGGAATAGTGAAGATGTTTTCAACAGAGCCTTCATTATATACGGCAAAATTGGCGGCATAATCTGATTCAAGACGATAACCTAAAGCTGTAATTTGGTCACAATAGAATTCTACGGTCTGCCAGGCATTGAATGTATTACCATCCACATCAAAGAAGATTGTTTTCCCATTCGGATGGGTATCATCCACCCAGTTATTATCCATATAAATTTCTGCATTCAGTGCCAGTTTTGCAAGCAGGAAGTAGGCTACGGGACGTGTCAAGCGGCCATAGTAATTACCAGAACGGTTACTGAACTGAGCGGGCAGGAGTGGGGCTGTCTCTTGTAGTTCCTTGAATATGAAATTAAAGATATTCTCACGTTCACTCAGTACAATATCTTTTGAGGCAACCTTGGAAGATAGAACCAACGGAATACTACCGAACAGGTCCGTCAGATAATAATAGTACATTGCACGTAAAGCACGTACTTCGGCACGATAGGCTGGAAGTTCTGCATCTGCATGTGTAAGTGCATAACTTTCAATTTGTTCCAAAGACTTATTACTGAGCATAACTACTTTATAGAGATATTCCCAGGTGGCTTGTATCGCATCATTATTTATTCCCCATTTGTGCAAGAACAGTCCTTGCCAGAAACCACCGTCGTACCAGTCACCACCACGAGTAGGCATAATGGCTTCATCGGTTGTAAAAGTATTCAGATCATATATGCCGCGTCCCGTTCCCTGCAATCCTTGACTGTCGGAATTTCCTCCAATGTAGTTATAGAGAGAAGCAACCGCATTCAGATAAAGTTCAGTAATGTTACGATAGCCTTCTTCTTCGGGTAATGCATCGCGGGGACTTTCTTTTAGAAAACCATCACATGAGATCATGCACCAACTGAGGGTGACCAAAACACAAAACGAACGAATTATGGAATATCTTTTCATGTCTTTAAGGTTTAGAAGTTTACACTTAATCCGATGGTATATGTGCGGTATAAAGGATAATTGCGTTTATCATCTATACCTAAAGTAGAATTCACCGATGAACTGTTTATCATGGGTGTCAATCCGGAATAACCGGAAATAGTAGCCAGATTGTTGACCGTCAGTGACAGGCGAAGCGATTGCAGGTAACGGGTATTTTTCAATGGAACATTCCAGCCCACTGTGATATAGTCGAAGTTCACATAATCACCATCTTCCAACCAATAATCTGTAGCTGTCTGATCCTTTATATTCCGTGTAGGCGCTTTCTTCATAACGTTATAGTCGGGAAAACTATTCATATTCATATAAGTAAGCGAAGTACCATTATAGACTTTATGTCCGAATGCACCGTTTATCTGTAACGATACATCGAAATCTTTATAACGAAAACTGATATTAGAGCCAAGAATTGTTTTTGGAACTGCCTGACCTGCTATGTACCGGTCTTCACCATCTTCCAGACTAACACCACCACCATTCAAATCAGCAATCTGATAAGTATAGCCTCCGTTACCATCGGATACTAATCCTGTGCAATGGGGGAGGTAAAATACCCCCAGCGGTTGACCTACAATCTGGTAAACGATATGATTATATCCGCCATGAAATCCGGCACCATCCAATCCGGCAAGACTCTTGTATTCTGTTGCTGAAATATGTTCACCCTGATAGTTGCCGTCGAGGGAAAGCAATTTGTTTTGTTGAAAAGTCAGGTTAGCATTGATATTCAGTTCCATATCTTTGGTTTTCAATGGAGTTATGCCAATGGATAGCTCTGTTCCATAATTACGCATGGAACCAATGTTTGCCAGCAAAGTGTTGTAAGCGAAAGGCGGTACACTTACATTATAGAGATAGAGCATATCTTTCGTCTTGGAATTATAATAGTTGGCGGTCAGTAACAACCGGTTACCCAGCAAAGCCATTTCTATACCGGCATTGAAGGTCTGTTTCACTTCCCATTTTAAGTCCGGATTCATATTCTTCAATTGGTCCATTGTGACCACAGGTGATGAACCTACCGGAGCAACTCCGTTCGGGCGTATCAGATTCAGCGAGGTGTACGAATCAATTCCATTTTGGTTACCTGCCAAACCATAGCCTGCGCGGACTTTCAGATTGTCAATGAAAGGCAGTTTCTCCATAAACTTTTCCTTGCCGACTACCCATGCAACAGATACAGCCGGAAAGAACCCCCATTTATGATTACTGCCAAACTTGGAAGAGGCATCTCCACGGGCATTCACTGTCAGTATATAACGATCATCGTATGTATAGTTCACACGTCCCATGAAGGAGGCCAGACGAGGATCTTCATAATAAGAATTAGTTCCTTCCCACGGACGGAGAGCACCTCCCTGAAGATTGTTATAGCCCAGACCATCAATACTGAAATTAGTTACTGTGGTATAGAATCCCGAATATTGGTCTTTTTGCACTTCCGCCAGCCCCAAAACATCAAAGAAATGCTTCCGCCATTCTTTCTTATAAGACAACATCAGGTTCCCCAATAACGATTCCATTTTCTTAGTTCCTTTGTATGCCTGCCCTTGCGCCCAGACCGCAACCGGCAGATACTGTGAATTTTCAATCACATTATAGGTGTAGGAACCAAACAGTGCCAGTTTCCATGCTTCAGACAAATTAAATGTCAACCGTGCATGCGTACTAATGTGCGAAGTAGCGTCTTTATCATTCACATCCATCCATGCCAGCGGATGAGACAACTGGCTGGCAAGAACACTTCCATCCCAACTTCCGGTTTCCGGATTCTTATGATTAGGGAAAGTGGGATTAAATGCAGCAGCCGAATAAAACACTTTATGTAAATTTACCAAGTTACGCTCTTTCTGTATAGAACCAAACATTCCGAGATCACATTTCAGAAAATTATCGAATACGTACTGCGTCATATTCATATTCGATGTGAAGTTCTGCAACTTTTCATTGACAATTACTCCTTCACGATTCATCAAAGCAAGTGAAACACGATAGTTGGAGGTGTTTGTTCCACCGGAGAAGGCAATGTGATGATTATGTTGCAGCCCTGTTTGTTCTATTTCCTTCTGAAAATCGGTATTGTTTCCCAAATCAAGAATAGAAACGCCACGTTCTTTAGCTACTGCCCGGAATTCATCTCCATTGAGCATTCTTACCGTTTTATAGCTTGAAGCAATACCGAAGCTACCATTATAGTTCACACTTGTGCGCCCACTAACACCTTTTTTAGTGGTAATTTCAATAACACCCGATGCTCCGCGCGAACCATATTGCGCTGTTTCCGAAGCATCTTTCAAGATAACAAAACTTTCAATATCCGCCGGATAGATAGACATAAGCATACTCAAATCACCAAAAACACCGTCTACAATAATCAACGGATCATTGCCAGTAGTCAATGAAGTGGTACCACGCAAGCGGACAGCGTCCAATGCTGCAGGTCCGTTGGAACCTTTCAGAATAGTCAAACCCGGTACCCGTCCACGGATGGCATCCAGTGGATTGGTTATCTGGTCTTTATTCATCTGGTTTTCGGTGATTCTTTCTACAAGTCCTGAAAGGTTCTTGCGAAGGCCTGTGGCATATCCAACAGTCGTTATAGAGTCAGGGAGGCTAACGTGAAGTTTTTCTTGTGCAACGGCTTGAAGGCCAGGGACAGTCAAAAACAAAGAGAGATAGAAAAGGTTCCGTATTCTCTTCATAGTATTAATATTTAAGAGGTTCCGCAAATATAGATGTCATTATATGAAACAAATATATTTGCGGAATAGTTCAGCTCATTTCGGCAAATCGATATATGAGTCCTTGAAGCCTAAGAAATAGAGTACTCCATCGAGCCCGATTGTATTGATGGACTGTTTGGCATTGGCAACCACTTTGGGTTTAGCATGAAAAGCGATACCCAAACCGGCAACACCCAGCATCGGAAGATCATTGGCTCCATCACCCACGGCAATAGTTTGAGCAATATCCACTTTTTCCACCTGCGCAATCAGACGCAACAGTTCAGCTTTCCGCTTACCGTCTACAACATCTCCCAAATAACGTCCAGTCAACTTACCATCCACAATTTCCAGTTCATTGGCATATACGTAGTCAATACCATATTTTTGTTGCAAGTATTGTCCGAAATAGGTGAAACCACCGGAAAGAATGGCAATCTTATAGCCGTACTTTTTCAACACATACATCAATCGGTCTACTCCTTCTGTTATAGGCAGGTGTTCCGCTATATCCTGCATTACAGATTCATCCAACCCTTTCAGTAAGGCTACGCGTTCGCGAAAGCTTTCGGTAAAATCTATTTCCCCACGCATGGCCCGTTCGGTGATGGCTTTTACTTCATCTCCTACACCGGCACGTATGGCCAATTCGTCAATTACTTCCGTCTCAATCAGTGTGGAGTCCATATCGAAACATATCAGACGGCGCATACGACGATACATATTATCGAGTTGAAAAGAGAAGTCCATTTCAAGTTCGCTCGCCAGCTTCATCAGTTGCTCTTGCATGGCAATGCGATCCTTCGGAGTTCCACGGACGGAGAATTCGATGCACGCACGAGTACGTAAATCACATTCATCCAATGGGATACGTCCCGTCAGGCGCTTGATAGCATCAATATTCATCCCCTGTTCAGCAAGAATGCGGGTGACTGCGGAGATCTGGCGGGCAGACAACTTACGTCCCAGTAAAGTAAGGATATAGCGATTTTTTCCCTGCATGTTAACCCAATCTTCATATTCTTTCACCGAAATAGGATAGAAGCGAATCGTCACTCCCAAAGAAGATGCCTTGAAAAGCAACTCTTTCATAATGAATCCTGAATGTTGTTCCTCTGTCTTGCATAAGATACCCAATGACAGTGTATTATGAATGTCCGCCTGACCAATGTCAAGAATAGTAGCGTCGTATTTAGCTAAAATTTCTGTAACGGATGCAGTTAATCCCGGACGATCTTCGCCCGTAACGCGAATAAGAATAAGTTCTGTGCTCAACGGTTGCATATAAAATTGTTTATCTAAATTAATGAGTAACACGGTGCAAAAGTAGATAAAATTCCTGCTATATACACCAATTAACATAGAAATATGTATTTAACAGTAATATCCATGAAATGTTTCCTATTTCTCTTGAGGACATACTTGATACAAATGATAAAAACACATAATATATATTCGAAAATCACCGGATCAATACTGTGCAGAGAGGTATCCAGAGATGCAAAACATGTTATATAACATGAAAAAGTCAACCGTTTACTTGATTTTCAATAATAAAGTTATACCTTTGTCGCCGATTTAGAACGAGTGGTTCTATAATCTTAGTAAACGTTGATTGTATATTTGTTAGCTAAGACGTTGTTTTTACCGTCTGACAAACATCTATAAATCAACCAGTATTAACCAAAACCGCCTTACATGAAGCATGTAAAATGGATTTTTGTTGTATTACTAATTAGTTCCTTGACTTCTTTCGTAGAAAAAGACAAACCTACCGGAGGTTTAAATGTGGGTGACATAGCCCCTGATTTTAAAATCAAAACTATGTCGACTGAGCAACAACCTATTCAAAATCTCTCCAAGATGAAGGGAAAATATGTGTTACTCAGTTTCTGGGCAAGTTATGATGCGCAATCCCGGATGCAAAACGCAAGTTTGAGCAATGCGCTTCACTCAACTTCTCCAAACAATAATGTGGAAATGGTTTCCGTATCATTTGATGAATATCAATCTATCTTCGAGGAAACCATTCGTAAGGACCAAATAGTTACGCCCACCTGTTTCGTGGAAACTAAAGGCGAGTCGTCCGGCATCTTTAAAAAGTACCGTTTAGGCCGGGGATTTACTAACTATTTACTGGATGATAATGGTGTAATTATAGCCAAAAACATCTCTGCTGCAGAACTTTCAGCTTACTTGAATTAAGCTTTCACTGCACATTGCCATGAAAGATTTAAAGAACCTGTAAGACGAAAGTGGGGTTGCTTCTAAAACTTATGTGATGAAAAAAGCATCGTTAGAGTCAAAAGAAGCAAAGACAAAAGAGGAAATGGATACAACAAAAAAAGCCCCTCCTGCACTTGTGGTAACACAAGGAGCGGGAGGGGCTTCTTATTTTTGTTAAGTTGAGTTGGCTACTCTATTTCGGTGCCTTCTGATACAGATAAAATGCAATGAACGCATAGAGTATATTCGGTATCCATACAGCAATTACCGGAGGAACATTACCATTCACTGCAAAAGTGGAAGCAATCGTCTGGAACAAAATATATGAAAAGCTCAATGCCAAACCTATTCCCAAGTGTAATCCCATTCCCCCTTTAGTCTTTTTCGAAGAAAGAGAAACACCTATCAATGTGAGGATAAATGATGCAAACGACATGGCAATGCGTTTGTGATATTCAATTTCGAACTCTTTGATATTGGCAAAGCCGCGCTGCCGCTGCCGGCTAATATATTCGCTTAATTGTGGACTGGTCATCATTTCCTGTTGATTTTTCATAATAAGAAAATCGGCAGGTTCCATAAAAAGAGTACTATCGATGCGGTCTCCCTTAACAATGTTCTCTTTCATACCATCCATTTCACGTATCATGTAATCCTTTATAATCCATTTATGGACGGAGGCTGTATCATAAGTGATAGATCGTGCCGTAAGATGAGAAACCAACTGTTTGTCTTTAAACTTATCCAATGAAAAACGATATCCCGTCTTGCTATAATCTTCGAAGCGTTCAATATAAGCAATGACGCCCGAATCTACTTCCAACTGAATGTTACGAGCTGTATTCGATTTGCGCTGCTTATAATATTTATCTTCAAAGTTAATACGCGTCACACTACCTTGGGGTATGATATAAGAACCCAAAAAGAATGTTACTATTGCAATTATAGCTGCTGACACCATGTAGGGACGAAGCATCCTCTTAAAACTCATTCCAGTAGAGAACATCGCAATAATCTCGGAGTTCTCAGCCAGTTTTGAGGTAAAGAAAATAACCGCAATAAACACAAACAACGGACTGAACAGGTTTGCAAAGTAAGGAATGAAATTCAGATAATAATCGAAGATTATGGCTTTCCAAGGAGCTTCGTGTGACATAAATCTGTCCATCTTCTCATTAAAGTCGAATACCACTGCAATGGAGATAATCAATGCAATGGCAAACACATAAGTTCCAAGGAACTTCTTAATAATGTAGAAGTCGAGCCGCTTCAACCATTTCCAGTTATCCGGCATCTTTATACCTTTCATGTTCCAGTTCAGTTTTTTCATAACCTTGTCGATACGCGTTTCACCATCATCGGTTTCCATGTGGAGAAATCGCCGGCAATGATGTGCTTGCGAGCTTCACCCACCAGCCACAGATAAAATGCCAAATTATGAATAGATGCAATTTGCATAGCCAGTAACTCCTGTGCATGGAACAGATGCCGCAGATATGCCTTACTATATAAGGTATCTACCGCAGAAGCTCCATCTGCTTCAATGGGCGAGAAGTCTGTTTCCCATTTCTTATTACGCATATTGATGATACCATCTTTGGTGAACAACATGCCATTGCGTCCGTTTCGGGTTGGCATTACACAATCGAACATGTCTACACCGCGCTCAATACCTTCCAAAATATTGACCGGTGTACCTACACCCATCAGATACCGTGGCTTATCTTTCGGTAAGATTTCATTCACCAACTCAATCATCTCATACATTTTATCCACAGGTTCACCTACTGCCAGACCACCGATGGCATTGCCATCCGCACCCTTCGATGCTACGTATTCTGCCGACTGCTTGCGAAGATCAGGATATACACATCCTTGAACAATAGGAAAGAGAGACTGCTGGTATCCATACTTCGGTTCCGTTTCATTGAAACGCTGAATGCAACGGTCCAACCAACGATGTGTGAGTCCTAATGACTTTTTGGCATACGCATAATCCGAATCTCCTGGAGGACATTCGTCAAACGCCATCATGATATCTGCACCAATCGTACGCTCGATATCCATTACCTTTTCTGGAGTGAAGATATGTTTACTACCGTCGATATGTGAACGGAATTCTGCACCCTCCTCACGTAGTTTACGGATACCTGATAATGAGAACACCTGAAATCCGCCACTATCTGTCAGCATAGGACGGTCAAAGCCGTTGAACTTATGCAGTCCTCCGGCTTTTTCCAGTACGTCCAATCCCGGACGCAGATATAGATGATAGGTATTCCCTAATATGATTTGCGCCTTAATATCTTCTTTCAGTTCGGTTACATGCACACCTTTCACCGTTCCTACGGTACCTACCGGCATAAAGATAGGAGTTTCTATCTGCCCGTGATCGGTAGTTATCAATCCTGCACGCGCATTACTTTTACTGTCTGTATATTGTAAGTCGAATGTCATTCTGCTTTCTTTTCTTTCTTTACGGACAAGTCGATGGCATCGGCAACCTTCTCATTGGTCAGCGCAATGGCAAACACCTCTTTCACATCTTTCACGTAATGGAAAGTTAACCCTTTGAGGTATATTTCCTGTATCTCGTCAATATTCTTACGGTTCTCTTCACTTAGAATAATATTCTTGATGCCGGCACGTTTCGCAGCCAGAATCTTCTCCTTAATACCACCCACGGGAAGTACCTTGCCACGAAGTGTTATTTCTCCTGTCATGGCAAGATTTGCCTTCACTTTACGCTGGGTGAGGGCAGAGGCGAGAGAAGTGGCCATGGTGATACCTGCCGAGGGGCCGTCCTTAGGAATAGCACCTTCCGGCACATGTACGTGGATATTCCAATTATCAAAAATATCTTCATCCAGATTCAGCAAAGAAGCGTGTGCCTTGATATATTCCAAGGCCAGCATTGCAGACTCTTTCATGACATCACCCAGATTTCCGGTCAACGTCAGACGCCCACCTTTTCCGCGGCTCAAACTGGTTTCTACAAACAGGATTTCTCCCCCCACGGCGGTCCATGCTAACCCGGTCACTACACCAGCGTATTCATTGCCCTGATATTTATCACGGGTATACTCAGGTGCTCCGAGGAACTCATACAAATCTCCCGGTTTGATTTCCTGTTTGGCAAAGTAGCCATCCGTAGCATACTGGCGTGCCGATTTACGAAGTATTTTACCTATTTTCTTCTCTAATTCGCGTACACCACTTTCACGGGTATACGACTCGATAATAGCCTCCAGCGTATTCTTTGGTATTTTGATATCATTCTTCTTCATACCGTTGGCTTCCAGTTCTTTCGGAACCAGATGGCGACGGGCTATTTCAATCTTCTCTTCAGTGATATAACCACTTACCTCAATCAACTCCATACGATCGAGCAACGGCCCAGGGATAGTATTCAGATTATTTGCAGTAGCAATGAACATTACTTTAGATAAATCGTAATCTACATCTAGGAAATTATCATGGAACGTTGTATTCTGTTCCGGATCAAGAACCTCAAGCAAAGCAGAAGAAGGATCTCCCTGACGATCTGAACTCACCTTATCTATTTCATCCAGGATAAACACCGGATTGGATGAGCCAGCCTTGATCAGACTTTTGATAATACGTCCCGGCATAGCACCGATGTACGTCTTACGATGTCCACGTATCTCTGCTTCATCATGCACGCCACCCAATGACATACGGATATATTTCCGTTTGAGGGCAGCAGCGATAGAACGCCCCAAAGAGGTTTTACCTACTCCCGGAGGGCCATACAAACAGATAATAGGCGACTTCATATCACCTTTCAACTTCAATACAGCCAAGTGCTCCAGAATACGTTCTTTCACCTTCTCCAAGCCATAATGATCTTTGTTCAGAGTCTTCTCAGCATTGACTAAGTTCAGATTATCTGTAGTGTATATTCCCCACGGCAAACTTAGCATTGTTTGCAGATAATTGAGTTGCACACTATAATCAGGAGATTGTGGATGTGTACGTTCCAGTTTATCCACCTCTTTCATGAAAGTGTCTCTTACTTCCGCACTCCACTTAGTAGCGATTGCTTTACGGCGTAATTCTTCTATTTCCTGTTCCTGGCCACCACCACCCAATTCATCTTGAATGGTCTTAATCTGCTGTTGCAGGAAATATTCACGTTGTTGCTGGTCAATGTCTTCCCGTGCACGCATCTGTATAGACTCCTTGATTTCGGCAAGTTGCACTTCCCGATTCAGTATCTCCAACAAACGATAAGTACGTGCACGCAATGCATCAATACGCAGCAATTCAATCTTCTCATCTTTTTTCAGCGGAAGATTCGTGCAGATAAAATCCACCAGGAACATAGGATTCGTAATATTCTTGATGGCAAATGCAGAATCCTGCGGAAACATATCAGATGATTTGATATATCTTATAGTCAGATCCTTGCAAGCTTCCACCAATGCATGGAATTCCTTATCATTTTTGTCAGGAATATCTTCTCCCAATGCTTTTACGCGCCCTTTCAAATAAGGAGTTGTATCTACAATTTCTTCCAATTCCATACGTTTGACGCCTTGCAGAATAATAGTGGTAGTCTGATCAGGCATTTCCAAGATACGGATAATCTTACCTACCGTACCAATAGTATGCAAATCTTCTAACGAAGGTATCTCCGTTTCTGCTACCTTCTGGCAAACCACTCCGATATATGCACCTTTTTTTTCAGCTTCACGCACTAATTTCATGGAAGTCTTTCTCCCGACAGATACCGGCATAAATACACCTGGAAATAAAACCATATTCCGTAAAGGTAATATCGGCAGTATCTCATTCACTTCAATATCCATCAACTGTTCTTCATTCCCCTCAAAATCAGCAATCACTGAAAAAGTGTTTCCTTCTTCTCTTGCTTCCGTATCTTTTAGGTAAAGTCTTTTCTTCATTTCGTTCTTTTTAAGTTTATGTCATACTGACAGGGCTTATAAAGCGCCTGCAAAGTTAATCTATTCTTCATTAATATAAAGCACCTTTTCTATAAAAAGACAAAAACGGTGCCAAATTTGTCGTAATATTCCCGACTTTGTCTATTTTTGCTCTCTATTAACAACTACAATCTATGTCAAATCCTTATTTTCAGTTTAAACAATTTACTATATGGCACGATAAATGTGCCATGAAAGTAGGTACAGACGGAGTGCTGCTAGGCGCCTGGGCAGAGGCAGAAAGCTCGCAAAAAATCCTCGATATAGGAACTGGCACTGGCCTGATAGCGATAATGTTAGCACAGCGATATTCATTGTCGCAAATCACGGCTATAGAAATAGATGAAGCTGCGGCAGCTCAGGCTAAGATGAATGTAGCCCGTTCTCCATGGATAAAACGAATACAAGTTATCTGTAACGATTTCAGTCTATTTCAGACCGAAAGTAAATATAATCTGATAGTTTCTAATCCACCATATTTTGTTAATGCATTGAACTGCCCTGACAAGCAACGCAATATGGCACGTCATACCTGTGAACTAAATTATGAGTTACTTTTTCGACGCTCGGCACATCTCCTTGAAAAGCAGGGGAGGGTATGTATTATCATTCCTACCGAAGCAGAAAAGTTAGTAATTGGCACAGCCTGGAAATACAAGTTGTACCCTTCGCGTTGTCTTCATGTCTTCACCAAACCGGATAAACCAAGCCGAAGAGTACTTATTTCATTCAGCCACGAAGAACATGAGTGCATAGAAGAGACTTTATGTATTGAAGTAGAACACCATCAATTTACACCGGAATATATTGCACTGACAAAAGATTTTTATTTAAAAATGTAGTTTGATGCTATCATACCTTTATCTCAATAGACAGTTATAGACAGTTATTTTGTTGGATGTTTCTATATACAAAAATAAGTTGCTGAAAATCAACAACTTATTCTCTTTAGTCGGGGTAGCGGGATTCGAACCCACGACCCCCTGCTCCCAAAGCAGGTGCGCTAACCGGACTGCGCTACACCCCGAGTGCCTTATTTCTTAAAAGCGAGTGCAAAGGTAGAAACTATTTTGTAATAAACAAAGAAATATGAAGTTTTTTTTAGAAAAAATATTTCCATAAGTTCTAAAATCCTGTAAAACAATAGTGTTACTCGTAGTTGCTCCGTGCTAACTCCGTACCAAGTCCGTATCAACTCCGTATCAGGTCCGTATCTATAGAGTACGGAGATACTACGGAGCAGATACGGACTTGGTACGGAGTTGGTATATAGTTGATATGCCTCCAACTTGTGAATGGCATCCTACTAGCTAACAGAATAAAAAGATGAAATAATATCTGGCAAAACAATATATTTCGTTTAACTTTATCCCCGCAAACAATTAGTACATCTCAACGTTACATTATAAAATAAAAGACATCATGAAAAAACAAATTTTCAGCATGGCTGTCATGGCAGTAATATTTGCCGCTTGTGGCGGTGGAACAAAAACTCCTGTCACAGTGGTAGGTTCTTGGGTAATGCCCATTAACGGGCAACCTGGAGAAGTGCAAGGAATCAAACTGGAAGAGAATGGAGAAGCATCTTCCATTAATATGCACACTTTGATATACAAAGAATGGGAACAACAAGGTGACCAGCTTTATCTGACAGTAAAAAGTATCGGTAATGGAATAGAGATTGAAGGTGTGGATACACTGAAGATTGACAAGCTAACGCCGGATTCGTTAGTGTTAAGTTCCAATTATGGATATACTCTGGAGTATGTAAGGCAGAAATAATACAAACTGCAATATATAAATCCCTGACGACTTTAAAGTATTAAATATCGTCAGGGATTTCTTCCTAACCTAACCAATCAATTTACCTTGAACGTATTTCTCTACGCATAAATATGATATAAGAGAGTGCAAAACAGAGAATTGTAACTGCAATCAATCCTGTTAGCTGTGGCCATATAACCAGCAAACTCTGTCCCAATGGGAGAGGGCTGGGTATTGCCCCTTGAACCTGCTCCATCATTAACGGTCCCAAGCTTCGAAGTGATGGCATCAGCAATACAGAAGTTGCCTGATTGAATAATTCGCACGGATTCAATGACATTATGCCCCAAACTATTTTTTGATAACCGACAACATAATAAGGCGGCATCATATCAGAAGGCATGAACATCTTAGCAACCCAATTGACAATCATCGTATAAAATACACTGAAAAACAACCATATCGCCAGAGAAGCCAAAGCTGAAGTAGCCGTCTGCCGGAAGCAGAGCGAGAACAGTATCGCCATATTCAACCAAAGACCTACATAGAAAACACTTAGGATCAAAAAGGAAATGATACGGGCAAATTCTTCCGGTGTAGGTGGAATACCGATGGCTATCAGCCCGGCTCCCATTACCAAAAAACCTAATACAAACAGCATAATTGTAATCACAATCAGTGCAGCAACAAATTTGGCATTGATTATACAATCACGGTGTATCGGCTGTGATAATATACGGCATAATGTCCCTTTGTTCAGTTCCGAATTCATGGCATCAAATCCTAAGGCAATACCTAACAGCGGCCCTAAAAAGTTGATGAACAAAACAAAAGAAGGCAATGTGCCATCGGATACGGTAAACAATTTCAAGAAGAAAAAAGTATCTTCCACATCACCTGATTTGACAGCCTCATGCATACTGGTGAGTGATGTATACAAGGCTCCCAAGCAAGTGAGCGTGATAATGGCAAGTAAAATAATAAAGCGCCAACTACGCACATGATCCCGGATTTCTTTATTCACAATAACCCAGAAAGGCTGCTCAATTCCGTTCATACTTCTCACCTCCTTCCTTTATATAATTATTGTAGATATCAATAAGTTCTACTTGTTTACCTTCCATTTCTCTAAGATCAAGCTGCGCCAGTAATTCTCCGTGATTAAATAAGCCCACACGATCACAAGCTTTCTGTACCTGATCCAGATTATGTGAGGAAAATAACACGGTGAAGGAATGAACCCTACTCAAATTACGAATCAATTCTATAAATTCCTGAATTCCGGCAGGATCGATACCGGATGTCGGCTCGTCCAAAATAATGATTTCCGGATTCTTTATCAATACATCCGCTAAACCCAAACGTTGCCTCATACCGCGGGAATACTTTCCGGTCTTTTTATTCACCTGTTCGGCAAGTCCAACCCGACGCATAAGTTCCTTTGCTTTCTCTTCAGCCTCTTTCCTTGAAAAGCCGTTCAGAAGTGCTGTATAGATGAGGTTTTCCAACCCGGTCATATCATCGTAAAAGCCTAAATCTTCAGGAAGATAACCAATTTTCCTCTTGACTTCAATAGGATTTGTAGTGGAGTCTATTCCACAAATTTCCACTTTACCGGAAGTTGGTTCTGTCAATCCCAGCATCATCAGGATAGTTGTGGATTTTCCCGCACCATTCGGACCCAATAATCCGAAAATCTCTCCTTTGCAGATTGACAGGCTAATATGGTCTACAGCAGTGAAATTACCGTATTTTTTGGTTAAATCGGTAAGTACAATCACTTGTTCGCCCATAATTACCTCCTTCCATATTTTCGGAATAGGTAATAGACACCTCCCACAGCTACAACGATGACTAATATTCCTACCCAACCCCAAAGCATTGGTGTTTTTACTGCAATTCTGAATTGTGCAGTTGCATTTACTTCGGGAGTTCTGGCTTCCATTGTTGCTACATAGTCGCCTGGCAAAGCTTTTTTCGAAGCTTTCATTATAGCCGTAACAGTAGATGTTTCTCCGGCTTTTAATATTTCTATTTTGGCAGGTTCAAAAGATACTTCCCAATCTTTTGGCTTACCGGATGAGAGTTGAATATCCTTTAATAAAGAGGAACCTGTGTTTCTGACAACTAATTCCAGACGCTTCACATCTCCGGCAGTTATTTCAGTACTCAACAATCCCCGTGGAGTAGTCAGTTCCATTTGATATGTACCGGTAACCACCACTTCCAGATCCAGATCAGCAGAAGTATTACCGGCTACTGCACGTACTGAAATCTTATAATTCCCAGCTTCAACATTAGCCGGCGGAGTGACGTCTATCGACACATTCTGGCTGGCATTCGCTTCTACTTGTGCGGAAGTTGCCTGCTTATAATTAGGTTTAAAAATTACATTCCATCCTCTGGGCGCATTAGACATCAATGCATATAACTGCTGATCAGCCGTCTGATTCTTCAGTACGGCATTAAAAGTAAATGTCGATTTTGAGTTGCCCTGCATATTGGGTTGATCAGTGGTAAATTCAGTCTGATAAGTGCCTTGCTGAGCTACGGTGACAGTCAAAGGAAGTTGACAGCCTCCAGCAGTTACAACAAAATTGTAGCTACCCTTGTTTATTTTTAATGGAACTTCCAATTTCAAGTTAAAGTCTTTCTTTTCACTAGGCAGGACAGCTAATTTGTTAATATTCCAACCACCGGATTTCAATTCACGTTTCCAACTTGCTGGTAATCCTGTAACAGACAGATCTACATTGACCGGAATATCCGAATTATTGATTAAATCAATTTTGTAATCAATACTCGTTCCCGGAGAAACAGAAATCTTTGTATAAGGAGAATAAAGAAACACGCTTGGAATTGAGTCAGAGGCGTGTGTGTAATTCACGGGTATTAAACCCAACAAAATAGTTAATAGCAGCAAATAATTAGTTCGCATAATCATATAGAATTTTATGGTTAATTAAATATGAGTTATCGATTTATGTGGCTGCAAAAATAAATAATGGAAAAATTAGTAGCTGTTAAAAGCAATAAAATATCGGCACAGAATTTTTATGATTATATAATATTTATATTTTTTAATAGACACAGAACAACCTTTTGCTGCTGCAGTATTTATCTAACAGAATTGTAAAGTAAAACAACTTCCTTTTCCCGGTTCCGAATAAACGGTAATATTTCCTCCATGCTGATTCATAATCTGTTTGCAAAGACTGAGTCCGATACCCGAACCGGCAGTTTTTGTTGTGAAGAATGGAACAAATATTTTATCCTGTACTTCAGGTAAGATACCTTCACCATTATCCCGAACAGTAATAGTACAACGCCATGCAGTAAGAGAAGAAGTCACTTTCGGTGCAAAAACAGCTTTAACCTCAATCTTGGGCATTTCGCGGCGGGCAGATGCTTCACGAGCATTTTTCAACAGATTAATAAGCACTTGTTCTATCTGAGCACGATCCACATCCAGTGTTTTCTCCAAAGGTGGAAGCTCGAAATGAATAGTTTCATCAGGAAAAAGTTTCTGTAAATCGGTGAATAGCTCCCGAACCGGCACGCTGGCACAAACAGGAGCGGGGAGACGGGTAAGACGACGATAGTTTTCTACAAAACCTAATAGTCCCTTACTACGTCGATGAATGGTTTGCATAGCTTGTAGCATTACAGCATATTCTTTTTCGCCCGCTGCATCTTTTAATGTAACGGGTACACCACGCTCACTAAGTGTTTCAGAGAGGGAAATGATAGGAGTAATGGAATTCATGATTTCATGAGTGAGTACACGTATCAACTTTTGCCAGGCTTCCATTTCATTCCGTTCCAGTACAGAATGAATATTCTTCAAACTGATAAGGCGCCTCTCCATGCCACGGGCTACAAAGAGAGTGGTAGCTACTGCCATTTCTAAAGTGGTTCCGTTTCGATGAATACGTATGACCTGCGTTTCACCGGAAGGAAGGCTCAAAAGCTCGGCCGGCAATTGCGGATCTTGCCCTAACTGGGCAGTAGCAGCACGATTCAGCCACTCAATACGTCCGGACATATCAGTCACTAATACAGCAGTATCTACCTTGTTCAGCAGACTTTCGTAATACTGATGTTTTATTTCTTCTTCCAACAGGCGGGCACGAAATGCCTGCAAGGTTTCAGATAGCTCTACAGCCATTTCTGTCATTAGTTTATTTTTATAAGGTGGACGGAAAGCCTGTGTCATGTCATTATAACGCAAACTGTCCGTCAGGCGACGCATCATCTGCAATTGCTTCATCTGTATATAATAAAGGTGTATTCCTGTCCCCAGAAGAAACAGGAATGTTATAAGCATGCTAAACCATAAATCAGCACAATATAACACATAAACACCAACAGAAAGTATTGCCAGCAGACAGATATGCAAGATAACAACCAAGGAATACTGCTTCATATTACTTCTTAATTTATAATCCCAGTTTCTCAATCTTCCTATACAATGCAAAGCGCGTAATTCCCAAATATTCCGCAGCACGTGTCATATTCCCCTCGCTCAACCGCATTGCCTTTTCTACAGCTTGCCGTTCCAATTGTTCCAGATTAAGTATTTCTTCTTCTTTTTTAAGACGGGGGGAGGAAGCCTGGAACAAGAAATTATCGGGGCGAAGCAATGAACCGTCACCCAAAATCACCGCACGCTCCATCGTATGCTGTAACTCACGCACATTTCCCGGCCAGGAATAACGCAGCAATTTAGCTTTTGCTTCACGTGTCAAGCCCCGCATTTCCTTTTGATATTTCCGGGCATAACGCTGCAAGAAATAATCTGCCAGAAGAATAATATCATTTCCCCGTTCCCTCAAAGGAGGAATATGTAGTTCAATCGTATTGATACGATAAAGTAAATCCTGCCGGAAATTCCCTTCTTCCACCAGATGGCGGATATCCGCATTTGTAGCACAAATCAGGCGTACGTCGATGGACACAGATTGTGTACTACCCAAACGACTGATCTGCCGTTTTTCAATAGCAGTCAGCAGTTTTGCTTGCATAGGCAGTGACAGATTTCCTATTTCATCCAAAAACAATGTACCTCCCGTTGCCACCTCCATCCGTCCGGCTTTCGGTTTCCGGGCATCAGTAAATGCACCTTTTTCATAGCCAAATAATTCACTCTCAAACAATTGTTCCGGGATACTGCCGAGATCAATTGTAACGAATGGCCGTCCGTAACGTGGCGAACAACGGTATAACAAACGGGCTATCACATCTTTTCCTGTTCCATTTTCACCAAGTACAAGAATGTTAGCATCTGTATCACGCAGCTTCTCTATCGTGGCAAACACTTCCTGCATCGCGGCAGATTCACCAATAATAGATTCTTCCACACTACTTCCCGCACCGCTAAGTACTTCCACTTGTTCTTTTAGCAGATTAACTTCACAGCGGGAACGGCGTAACTTAATACCGGATGAGAGTGTAGCAAGTAGTTTTTCTTTTTCCCACGGTTTCGGGATGAAATCGGTAGCACCCGCTTTAATGGCCCGTACCGCTTTATCTGTATCTGCATATGCTGTCATAAAAATAACAACCGCCTGAGGATCAATACGCAAGATTTGTTCCAGACTCTCAAAGCCTTCCTGCCCACTGATGGCGTCGCGACTGAAGTTCATATCCAGCAGGATAATGTCCGGCTGGAATGTCGTCATGAAATATTCGATACGATCGGGGGTTACTGCTACTTTTATTTTTTCCGCATAAGGTTCCAACAGAAGGTTGAGGGCAAAAAGTACATCCTCATTATCATCTACTATTAATATTTTTCCTAATTGTTCCATACGAAGCTATTATTATCCGATAGTCTTTTCTGCAATATGAATATATCCGATGTGCAAAGATAAACAATATATCGATGTGTTGTGTGTGCGTATGCGCACTATTTTTGTGCGGTATGGCACACGCTCAATTTACATCATACAGAAGTATAACATTGTAATACAAAACATTACATCTTTGGCATAAGATTTGAATCTCTTCTACCAAAAGGAACATACTATGTACAAAAAAATACTTTTATTATTAATAGCTTGCGGAACTCTTATAACTATTGATGCGCAGGAACACACTATGGAGCTGACATTAGGTCAGACCATAGAGCGTGCCCGCCGACAATCACCCGATGCGCAAACAGCCCAACACAGTTTTCGTTCCGCCTACTGGAACTACAAATATTATCGGGCCAACTATCTGCCCGCCTTGAAATTAACTTCCGATCCGTATCTGAATCGTGCCATCAACAAAATTACAATGAGCGATGGTAGCGTGAAATTTGTGGAACAAAACTTATTAAGTACCGACCTCACCTTAAGCCTGACACAGAATATTCCTTGGACAGGTGGTACACTGTTCGTGGAAACTTCTGCCCAGCGGCTTGATTTATTTAGTGACAACTCTACCTCCTGGCAGACATCACCCATAAACGTCGGCTATAGTCAGTCTCTTTTTGGATATAATAGTCTGAAATGGAATCGTCGTATCGAACCATTGCGTTACCAGGAAGCCAAGAAAACTTATGTGGAAACCCTAGAGCTCGTTGCTGCCAATGCTACGCAGAAATTCTTTGCCCTTGCCACTGCACAAAGCAACTACGAAATAGCTTCTACCAACTATGCCAATGCAGACACCTTATATACATATGCACAAGGGCGCTATAATATAGGTACCATTACCGAAAACGAGATGCTACAATTGGAACTTAATAAGCTGACCGAAGAGACAAATCGTATGAATGCCCATATCGAAGTAGAAAATTGCATGCAAGAACTCCGTTCGTATCTCGGTATCCAGGAGGATATATTGATCAAAGTAGATGTCAGCGATCATGTTCCCAATCTTCACATAGACCTAAGCACAGCTTTAATCACAGCACGTCAAAACAGCCCGGATATACTGGACATGCAGCGACGCAAGCTGGAAAGCGAAAGCCGGGTAGCCAGTGCCCGTGCCAATGCCGGACTGAAAGCCGATCTTTACTTGCGTTTCGGACTGACTCAGACCGGCAATAAACTGAAAGACGCTTATCACAATCCCTTGGACCAACAATATGTCACCCTCGGCATTAGTCTGCCTATATTGGATTGGGGACGTGGCAAAGGACAGGTCCGGGTAGCCCGTTCTAATCGTGACTTAACTTATACTCAAGTAGAGCAGGATAAGACAGACTTTGAACTGAATGTCCGCAAACTGGTGAAACAATTCAATTTACAATCCCAGCGCGTACATATTGCCGCCCGCACCGATGAGACGGCTCAACGACGTGCAGATGTAGCCCGACGACTTTATATCCTGGGAAAGTCTACCGTACTCGACCTCAATGCTTCCATCAGTGAAAAAGATGCCGCCCGACGAAATTACATCACTGCACTATATAACTACTGGAGTTTATACTACACCCTCCGCAGTATCACACTTTATGATTTTGAAGTAGATGCACCGCTGACAGAAACAGAAAGAATAGAGGAAGTGATGGACAAGATGATAAAAAAATAAAGGGACATATTATAAACTTGACTATAAATTGTAAAACAATAAAGATATTATGGATATTAAACTCGAAAAGAAGCCTTGGTACATCCGCTACCGCTATTACCTAGCAGGAGGAATTCTATTCCTTGCTTTCATTATTTACGTTATCATCCTTTCTGCCGGTCCCAGCAAGCTTCGCATCGACCAGGAGAATGTGCAGATTGCCGAAGTCAAAAATGATAAATTCATGGAATATGTAGACGTGGAAGGACTTATACAACCCATCCTCACCATTATCGTTAATGCCCGTGAATCAGGAAGTGTAGACCGTATAGTAGGCGAGGAGGGAAGTTTACTTCAAAAAGGAGATACAATCCTTGTGCTCGAAAACCCTGATCTGATACACAACATTGAAGAACAACGTGATGATTTGGAGAAGCAATTGATTTCTTTCCGTGAAAAAGAAATTGAGATGGAACAGAAGAGCCTGACCCTCCAGCAACAAACTTTGCAAACCAACTATGAGTTGGCCCGTCTTCAAAAAAGTTTCAATCTTGATAAAGAAGAATATAAAATGGGGATAAAAAGTAAAGCTCAACTGGAAGTTGCCGAAGATGAGTATAATTATAATGTAAAGAAAGCAAAGTTACAACGCGAGAGTTTGCGTCAGGATTCTGTTGTTGCCATTATCCGCAAAGACCTGATTCATAATGATCGGGAACGTGAACGTAAAAAGTATGAACGCGCTTGCGAACGACTGGATAATTTAGTTATTAAGGCTCCCGTAGCCGGACAACTCAGCTTCGTGAAAGTAACTCCGGGGCAGCAAGTATCATCCAACCAAGGTATTGCCGAAATCAAGGTACTAGACCAATATAAAATACACACTTCACTCAGTGAATACTACATAGACCGTATCACTACAGGGCTTCCCGCCACAATTAATTATCAGGGGCGTAAATATCCACTCCGTATTACAAAGGTAGTTCCCGAAGTAAAAGACCGCACTTTCGATGTCGACTTAGTATTTACCGGAGAGATGCCCGACAATGTACGTGTAGGAAAGAGCTTTCGTGTACAGATAGAGTTGGGACAACCCGAACAGGCCATCGTTATCCCACGCGGTAATTTCTATCAGGCTACCGGTGGTCAATGGATTTACAAACTAAACGCATCCAAAACGAAAGCAATTCGTGTCCCTCTCAGTATCGGACGCCAGAATCCCCAGCAATACGAGATTACAGACGGTTTACAGCCGGGAGATTGGGTTATTACGACGGGATATGATAACTTTGGCGAAGCGGAAGAACTGATATTAAAATAAGGAACAAATACAGCATCATCAGAGAATAGCAAAATAACAGAAAGAGATTAATATAATAAAGACTGAAATATGAAAACACTCAAATATGCTTGGCGCTTCCTGATACGCTCCAAATCATATACGATTATTAATCTACTGGGGCTGGCCTTCAGTCTGGCATGTTGCATTATTCTATTCCGCTATATTCACAGGGAATTGACAGTGGATAGCCATTGCATTGACCGGGAACAGGTTTATGGTGTCAAAGCGGATATGGGTGGCAATAAATATTTAAGTATGCTTATTAATAGGGGAGATAGCAGCCTTATCGATCAACGCTACATCAATAAGCAGAGCAACTTCATTCCGTTGGAGAAAGACCATATAATGGTTGGGGCAAATCGGTTTCCTTCGCGAATCATCGTAACAGACAGTATCTTTTTTCAGCTATTCCGCTACCCGGTGGTGCAGGGAAATATTACATTACCTTCTCCGCACTCCGCTTTAATTACAGAGGCATTTGCCCACAAGCTCTTCGGTAAGGAGAATCCGGTAGGTAAAATCATCCGTTGTTCTAATGGAAAGGACATAACCATTGAGGGTGTATTGGGTAATCCCGGAAACAAGACTTTCCTGCAGTTCGATGTAGTATTGTCTAAAGCCTTATCTGATAATTGGGAACGTATGGCTATAGACTTGTTTTCATTCATGCCGGGCACTGATATAAATAAGCTAAACAAAACAGGTAGTATCCCAAGATATATAAACTCGCCCGAAAGCGGTGATACGCGTACTTATACTTATTCTTTGATTCCCGTCAAACAATTCTATTGGGATAGCTCCATCAGTAATGAGGAGACATTGATGTTCTCTGCCGGCAGCTATTCCCATCTGTGGATTATAATAGGAGTATGCCTATTAGTGCTATTAGCAGGTATTATTAATTTCATCAATATCTATCTGGTTGTCATGCTCCGGAGGGGAAAAGAATACGGATTGAAAAAGGTGTTCGGTGCAAGGGGTAAAGAACTATTTCTTAATATATGGATAGAGAATACTTTGTTGGTATCAGCCGCTATGCTCATAGCTTGGGTGTTTGTAGAAGTAAGTACTGTGCCAGTGAGAAATCTTTTCAATCATCAGTTTAGCTATACGACATTTGACTGGCAATTATCATTAGGCATATTGGTAGTACTCCCATTGGTTACTTCTCTTTATCCATTCATCAAATACAATTATACTCCCCCTATTGTCTCCATCCGTTCTATAGGTTCGGAAAGTCGTTCAATACATTCACGGATCCTATTTCTGGGGATTCAGTACGTACTCACTTTTTTATTGGTAGTAATTTCGCTTTATTTCAATAATCAACTGAATATGTTGCTTAGTACCGAACCGGGGTTTCGTACCAAAGATATTATCATTGCTCAGCTGACTTACGAATCAAAGGATTTTAATACTTACACGGAAGAGAGCATGAAACAACAGCAGGAGCGAGTGAACGCATTAAATAAGGAGCTTTCTTCCTGTCCCTATATAGAAGATTTTGAGACTAGCTATATTGACATTCTTAAAGGAGATTATGGCAGTGATTATATAAACGAGCAAGGGAAGAAGATCTACCTGAATATGCGTCTTGCCACGCCTCATTTTTTTCGGGTCTATGATATTAAATTTATCGAAGGCGAGCTCCCCGATTTATCAGATAAAGGCTTTTTCGGAGTTCTGGTGGTGAATAAGGCAGCTATGAAAGCCTTAAACTACACCACTTGTCAGGGTGCCAGCATAGAAAATCCCCTGAAAAGAGGAAACGAATCCAAAACCCAACCCATTGTAGCGGTGGTAGATGATTACTACAACGGACATTTAACTTTAGGAAAGAAACCTACTGTTTATATGGTGAGCAATCAGATGAGCGGCGATGTCTATCAGATAGCCTGTGTGCCGGGTAAAAAGAAAGAAGTGCTTGAGTTCCTACGTAAAACGGAATTAAAGATTTATGGCAGTGAAGATTTTGAATACAGCATTCTGGAGGAAGACGTAAAAGCAATCTATGCCCGGGACAGACAAACAAGCATTATTTATTCCGTTTTTGCTTGTATTGCGATTATAATTGTAGGTCTCGGGCTATTCGGTATTTCTCTGTTTGATATCCGACAGCGATATCGGGAAATAGCCATCCGCAAAGTAAACGGAGCACAATTGAGAAATCTGTATGTAGTTCTGTTCCGCAAGTACATTTGGGTAATAGGAATTTCCATATTGATTACCATACCTTTATCCTATTACCTGATATACATCTATACGCAAGATTTTGTAGTGAAAGCTCCTATCAGCATATTCATTTATTCCATAGCCATACTGATAGTTTCTGGCATTTCGTTAGGTACATTGTTCTGGCAAGTGAATAAAGCTGCACGGATTAATCCGGCAAAAATTATGAAAAGCGAATAAGAAATAAAATATAACTAAAATATAGAAAGACTAAAATATGAAAACACTCAAATACGCCTGGCGCTTCCTGATACGCTCCAAGTCATATACGATCATTAATGTCATTGGTCTGGGACTCAGCCTGGCATGTACCATCATATTAGTACGCTACATTCACCGTGAGTTGCAAGTGAACACGCACTGCACCCATGCTGAAAGGACTTTTATCCCGCTACGGGAAATTGATGGTAATGTATTCCCTGGCAGTGTGAATAAAGACAGTGGTGCGGATACGGCTTACTACGCTCCCGAAGCCATAGAAAAGAGAAGTTACTTCATCACACTGGACAATGACAATGTAACCATCGATGAGAAACCTTATACCGTCCAAGCATTGGTAGCAGACACAGCATTCTTGCACTTCTTTCACTACCCATTGAAAGGTAAACACATAGAAGCGCCTGAAGAAGTACTCATTACCCGTCAGTTTGCCAAACGTGTGTTCGGAGATAAGAATCCTATAGGACAAACGATGGGATACTCCGGAGGCAAGCTGTTGACGATCTGTGGTATATTGGAAGAACCGGCATGCAAATCTTCGCTAACATTTGATATACTGATAAATCTGGAACTGAAAACCAGAAGAGAGTGGAGCAAAATGTATATAGAAATCCTGCGTTTTATGCCCGGAGTAGATGTAGATGCCATTAATGCTATCAGCCATGTGAAGCGACAAACAGAATGGGGATATATGGTGAGTTACGACTTTATTCCTGTCAGTCAACTCTACTGGAATAAGGGATTGGCTGCCATGGCCGATCAACCGAATATGTGGCATTACAGCAGTCGTTCGCACATTCTGGTACTTATGGGAGTATGCCTGTTATTATTGCTGGCAGGCATACTAAACTTCGTCAACATCTATCTGGTTTTTATGCTGAAACGTTCCAAGGAGTATGGTATCAAGAAAGTATTCGGCATCCGTGGACGTGCACTCTTCCTCCAGTTATGGACGGAAAATATATTGATGATCGTCATCTCGCTGCTGCTGGCCTGGTTCTTTATCGAAATATTTTCGGGATATGCCAGCAGGTTGCTGGGCAGCGATGTACCTTATACGGCTTTCGACTGGCAACTGTCGCTCGGTGTGCTGGTGCTTTTGCCACTACTCACTACTGTATATCCTTTTATCAAATACAATTATCTGCCACCCATCGTGTCCATACGTTCCATCGGAAGTTCACGGCATTCTGTCGCTACACGTACGGTTTTCCTGTTTATCCAGTATAGCATCACTCTTTTGCTGATAGTCCTCTCTCTGTACTTCAGCAGCCACCTCCGTTTCCTGCAAAACACCCCTCCGGGATTCAAGACAGAAGGCATACTTTATGCCAATCTGATTCCTACCCCCAAGAGCTGGGGAGGTGAAAGTGAAGCCGAAAGAAAACAGCGCTGGCAGAATACGACTACCATCCGGCAAAAGCTGGATGAATGTCCTTTCATAGAACGGTGGTTCTGTGGCGATCCCTCGCAAAGTGGCATCCTCAGTAGCGGAGGCAGTACGACACTTATTAATGATAAAGACGTGAAGCTAAATATGATGGTGATGTATATACCGGCGGATTTCTTCAAGCTGTATGAACTGCAAGCAGTACAAGGTACATTGCCGGGGAAAGTGGAGGCAAAGGATTATTCAGAGAATGTAGTTGTCATGAATGAGGCAGCTTTGAAAGCATTCGGTTATACGAAGCAAGAAGAAGCATTCGTAAGAGGAGAACAGGCACTCTGGATTACTTCCTCAATAGACGGAAAAATAGTAGAAGGCGGCCTGTCTTTGATGCCTGTAGGAACTGTCATCAAAGATTACTATACCGGCCATCTTACAGCCGGAAAGAAACCCGTGGTATACATCGTGACACCCGGTTACGGTGGAGCACAATTCCAAATAGCCTGTAAGGCCGGTAAGGAAAAGGAACTTATCAAATATTTGCAAGACACAAGAGAGGAGATTTTTCATGCGGAAGAGTTCGACTATCACTGGCTGAAAGAAGATGTTCAGGCCCTGTATGACGACGACCGCCGTGTAGCAACCGTGTTTACATTGTTTGCCACCATCTCTATTTTTGTCTCGGCATTGGGATTATTCGGACTTTCCTTATTCGACATCCGCCAACGCTACCGCGAGATAGCCATCCGCAAAGTGAATGGGGCACAATTGAAAAACCTGTATTCCGTTCTATTCCGCAAGTATATATGGGTGATAGCCGGTGCAGCATTGCTGACCATACCTTTATCTTATTATCTGATATACATCTATACACGGGATTTTATAGTGAAAGCTCCTGTTAGTATATTCATCTACCTGATCGCTATATTAGTGGTGGCAGGCATTTCGTTGGGAACATTGTTCTGGCAGGTGAATAAAGCAACCCGCATCAATCCGGCAACAATCATGAAAGCAGAATAAAGAGGTTAGTTATGATACACCATTATTTAAAAATAGCATATCGGAATCTGTTGAAGTACAGAACGCAAAGTATCATCAGTATCATCGGACTGGCAATCGGTCTGGCATGTTTTGCACTGTCTACATTCTGGGTGCAATATGAAATGACTTATGATGATTTCCATAAGGATGCAGAACGCATTTATTTGGTACGAATGGACGATTGCCACTTTGGAGGGCACTACTCTGACTTTGTGCCCTACGCGTTGGGGAATCATTTAAAAACGACTTACACTGAAATAGAAGATTTCTGTGCATCAGGTCAGAATACTCTATTCATTAAAAATGGGAAACAGATTACGGAATATCCGATGTTAATGCCTGATACAACTTTCATCCGTATGATGGATATAAAAGTTCTGGAGGGTGACAACCAATTCTTTTTATCCACCTCACCGGAAAAGAGCGGGATAGCCATTACAGAAAAAGCTGCTCAAGACTTGTTCGGTACTACCAGAGTGATTGGAGAGACCATAACAGACAATAACCGCCGGTACGAGTATCGCATAAGCGCCATTGTCAGCGATTGGGGAGAGCATTCTAACTTTAAATATGCTTTTATGGGGCGTACCAATAATGATACTTCATGGGATAACGCCAATTACAGGATGCTGATAAAAATAAAGCCCGGAACAAATGTGGATGTACTTTTAGAAAAAATGAATCAGCACTTTCCGGATGAACTCAAAAAGAACAGCTATGGTGTAACCGGATATACACGTTTCTATCTGGAGCCCATTACCTCACTGCGTTATGCGGATGAATTTATTCGTGGAGACGAACAAATAGTACGGTTCCGTTACATTGTTTATTTCTCCATCACAGGAGTGCTTATCATTCTGTGCGCATTAATCAACTATTTAACGATTTATATCGACTGTTTTCGCTCGCGTAAACGGGAAATGGCACTACGCAAAGTGAATGGAGCATCCGAACGTTCGTTATTGGCATTACTTAGTACGGACTTTCTATTTACTATTCTATTGGCTTCACTCTTAGGGATGTTCTTCGTGGAATTACTAAAACCCTGGTTCTTGCAATATTCCATGATTGTCGATACAGATATATCCATTTATGGGAATTGCATATTATACGTCGCAGGTATGTCAGTATTGGCTTTTATAGTGGCGCTATGTTCTGTTTACCTATTCCGCCGTCACTCATTGCAGAATACACTTCATAGTACTCAAATGAGTATAATGGGACATATATGCCGTAAAGGAAGCATTGTAATACAGCTTGTTGTCTGCCTTACATTTATACTTTGTACTGTCATTATGCAAATGCAACTTTATCATTTGCGTAATGTAGATATGGGAATGGATTATCGGAACCGTGCTTCCCTGGGCATCTGGATGAATGTGGACATGAATGTATGGGCAGAGAAGATAAAAGCGTTACCCATGGTAACTGAAGTTGTACGGCCCGTTTACTGGCCGCTCATCAGTATGGGTTCTTATTCAGCTTTTGAGGTAGATTCCTGGGACGGATTGAATGGGACAACTGAAAACCCAATGGGTATAGATGAGATTCTGGCAGGAGAGGAGTTCTTCAAATTCTATAACATGCAACTGGTAGCAGGAGAATGGATATCGGATAAGTCGGATGTCCGTGAAGTTAATATCATGGAAACGACAGCACGCACTATGGGATGGACACCTGAAGAAGCTATCAGCAAACACATCTTTTACTGCAATAAAGAAGTGGAACCTATGACTGTGATCGGAGTCATAAAAGACTGTGCATACAGATCGCCTTCCAAGGACCTGCCTCATACTGTATTTGTCAATACCAATAAATCACAGTGGATGTGGTCGCGTTGCTTTGTCCTCTTCAAGTATAAACCGGGAACCTGGGAAGAATGTCGTCGTAGCATCGAGGAAATGCAGCAAGCTGAACTTCCCGACCGCAAATTATTTCTGGACAGCGAGGAAGAACGATATAATAAGTATCTGCAATCAGAAGATGCATTATCCAGTCTATTGGGATTCTCTGCAATTGTTTGTATCCTGATATCTATATTCGGCATATATTCATTGGTATCATTGACATGCGAACAACGCCGGAAAGAAATAGCTATCCGCAAAGTAAATGGGGCTACCATCAGCAATATCCTGAGCATCTTCTTTAAAGAATACGCAATGTTATTGATCGTATCTTCATTGATAGCTTTCCCTGCCGGTTATACTATTATGAAGCACTGGATAGAGACGTACAATCGTCAGGTAAGTATAGGAACATTACCGTTCATCCTCATTTTTGCAGGGATAGCAATGGTTATCACCATAAGTATCAGCTGGCGCGTATGGCAGGCAGCACGGCAGAATCCGGCGGAAGTGATTAAAGAATAAAAACGATTTGTCCTTTGGGAGTATAAAATTATAAGAAGCAATGTCGTGATGCAGAACTAGCAATCTCGTAATGTGGAATATTGCTAGTTTTGCATCACGACATTGCTTCTTATGTTCCGTTTAAGGCAGGGGTTGACTATGCCTTGACTTACCATAATATTTCTCACGTGCTTTTATTCAATAAATATAACAAATCCAAGACTAATAAAAGGCTTGTTAGGGTTCAAAATAGGGTCAGGGTCACTTATAGCCCCATTTGCAGGTGATTTTTAATTCCACTAGTCAATATTGTATTGATATACAGATAGTTGATTTTAGACGGTTTTTGCAAAAAACAAATTCCCGTAGATTCGAAATATTGTAATGCGAACGATTCTTTATGAGTAAATGTTTGATACAAAAAACAGAAAAGTGAAGCAAAAGTAATAAAGAGTGGATTATAAAATCTGATTCCTTGGTAATTTGACGCCATATCAGTGCTTTTATTTTACACCCACTTAAAATATTCTATTCATTTGAGCAGAATTTGGGGATATAAGTGACCCTGACCCTATTTTGAACCCTTAGCACCACATATTTCTTTCTATTTTCAGACCATAAAACACTGATATACAATAGTTAGCCCATCATTAAGGAGTGTATTCATGAGTGCATCTAATGCATGGTTTTTTAGAGAAAAGTAGAAGCATCTTCCCGATTATTAAAAGAGAAAAAACGCTACACCTGTTCACAGCTAGATTATTACTTCATCAAAAGTTAAGAAGTTATAGTCAGAGCCTATAACTATCCTTTGTGATTTTAAATGTACCATTTGTGCGAATATGCACTATTTTTGTGCAGTATAGCACACTAAAGCAATATTACTAAAACAAATATTTACCTGAAAAACAATCTGTTATAACTTTGGCACGAGATTTGAATCTTAATCTAAAAAAGAAATTCACTTTGATATATAATCTTGTGAATGACATCAGTAAAATAATGCGTGAACTAATATATAGCTATGATACAGCACTTTTTCAAGATAGCATTTCGTAATATACTGAAATACAGAACACAAAGCATTATCAGTATTATAGGTCTGGCAGTAGGATTTACTTGTTTCGCCCTTGCAAATCTATGGATACATTATGATACTACGTATGATGCTTACCACGAAGGAGCCGACCGGATGTACATCCTCTGCAAAGAAAATATATTTGGAACAAGCGGGTATTCCACTTATATGCCATATCCGGCATCAACGGTGCTGAAAAACGACTTTCCTGAAGTGGAAGCCGCATGCGCATATACCAGATGGACAAAAGCAACGGACATAAAAGTAGACGGTCAACCCGCAGTAGAAGTTCATGAGATGCAGGCGGACTCTTGTTTCATGAACATGTTCGGAATTTCCATTCTATCCGGTAACATGGACTTTATGTATTCAGATGACAAGATAGCTTTAACAGAAGACGTCGCAATGCGTTTATTTGGCACCACGGATGTACTGGGCAAAGAAGTAAAAAACTACAATGATGATCCTAAAACAGTTTGTGCTCTTCTTTCAGACCTTCATCACAGCAATCTTTCATTTGGCTCTTGGGGCCAGGGCAAGTACTTCCGCAGCTGGCAGGATGAATGGGGGAATGGAGGTTTTGAGATAATTATTAAATTGCACGAAGGAACTGATGTTGCAGCTTTCCAGAAGAAATTAGCTGTACATGAAGCTAAAGCTGATCCGCGAGATCCTCATCGGGTATTTGAAAACGTCCGATTGATACCACTCACCCAATATCATTATTCACCGATTAATCAAACTAAATCCATCAAGCTATATTATTTGATACTATTTTCCGTAGCTGGCGGATTGGTCATTCTTTGCTCATTATTCAATTATCTTTCTTTGTTTATTACCCGTATGCAGATGCGTAACCGTGAGATAGAATTACGCAAAGTATGTGGATCCTCCATTGGAGGGATGTTTATTCTGTTTATTGTAGAATACCTATACATCATATTCTCATCAGGAATATTGGGCATGGCTTTGATTGAAATCGTTTTACCGGCTTTTAAAGAGATATCAGGAGTATCCGGAAACATTTATGGAGAATCACTTCTTTATTTTATTGGGATTCTTTTGTTATCATTGCTTCTGTTGGTACCATTCGTCATCAGACGCTCACGCATCCGGAATACCGTAAACAGATACATGCTCCGTAAAGCAAGCATTACATTCCAGTTAGTAACAGGAATTCTTGTCACATTCTGCATGATAGTCATAATGAAGCAAATCTACTATCTTACGAATACGGATCTGGGATGGGAAAGAAAAAATATAGCTTCTATCAATCTTTTATATCCGGATAAAGATTTTGAAACCATTGCTGATAAGATAAAGCAATTCTCATGCACAAAAGAGGTCATAACCGGACATTGTTGTTTATTGCCCAAGTCATCAGGTTTTTCACAAAGCTTCAAAAATTGGGATGGGAAAGAAGATGGTATGAAAAGCATAGATATGCTGAGTTTGTGGAATTGTGAAAAGATCGTATCTTTCTACAATCTGCAACTGCTGGAAGGGGAAATGGTAAAACCAACAGAAACTAATAAAATCATGATTAACGAGTCGGCAGTAAAAGCACTTGGAATGAGTGAACCGATTGGAAAGAAGCTTTATCTGGATAATAGAGCATGGACCATTACAGGCATAATCAAAGACTTCCACATCACAGCTCCAACAGAACCGGTACAGCCTTATACTCTAATTACAGAAGATATTCTTAAAAACTCCGGATTTTCGATAGGGAAAGGACAAATACTAATCAAGTTTCATGATGGTAAATGGAAAGAACTTAAAAATCGGATAGATAGCATATTCACTTATGAATATCCGGAAGTGCGATATAAGTTATATAATACAGAAGAGGAGTATACCGACTATCTGAAATCAGAAGATGCACTGATAAAGTTACTGAGTTTTATCGCTATTGTTTGTATGCTGATCGCCGCTTTCGGCATATTCTCTCTTGTTACACTAAGTTGTGAACAACGGCGCAAAGAAATAGCTGTACGCAAAGTGAATGGAGCTGCCATTAAAGATATTCTTCTTATGTTTGTGAAGGAATATATGCTCTTACTGATTATAGCATCTGTCATCGCATTCCCTGTAGGGTATGTGCTGATGAAGCGTTGGCTTGAAAACTATGTAGAACAGACAGTTATCAGTGCCTGGATATATTTTGCTATATTCGGTGGCATAATGATCGTTATTTTTGCATGTATCGGTTGGCGCGTATGGCAGGCTGCACGGCAGAATCCGGCAGAAGTGATAAAAAGTGAATAATAGAAAAATCAAAGACATGATACAGCATTATTGCAAGATAGCATTTCGTAATATACTGAAATATAAAATACAGAGTATTATCAGTATTATAGGTTTGGCAGTAGGATTTACTTGCTTTGCACTCTCAAATCTGTGGATACACTACGAAATAACGTATGACAAATTCTACGAAGGTGTGGAACGAACTCATTTACTTTATCAAGAAGCCACTTTTAGTGAATCAACATTCAGCACATACAGTTCATATATGTTAGCTACTACACTTCGGCAAGAATTTCCGGAAGTAGAAGCCGCATGTGCAGTTTACCAAAGAGAAACAGGGCTGAAAACCAAAGAGGGAAAAACGGCAAAAGTTAATTGCATGTATGCTGACTCCACATTTTTAGAGATGTTCCAACCTACCTCCATATTATCCGGAAGCATGGAATTCCTTTATTCTGATAATAAAATTGCATTAACAGAGGAGACTGCTATGTCATTATTCGGTTCAACAGAAGTTTTGGGACAAGAGATAGAGACAGATGATACACCTAAGACAGTCTGTGCCATTCTGAAAAATGTAGAGAGACATAGTAATCTCTATTTTGCCGCATGGGCAATGTCATCACAATTTCAAAAAGTAAAAAGCGAATGGGGAGTACATAGATTTCAAACCTACGTTCGGCTACGTAAAGGAATGGATGCTACATCTTTTCAGGAAAAAATGAAGAACTACGAATCCGGAAACCAATGGTATCCCAAACCTCTCGAAAAATATAAGATAATTCCATTAACCCAATACCATTACTCTGCCATAAATGAAAAACTGACCCTTAAATTCAATTATTTAGTACTTTTCTCCATAGCAAGCGGCATGATTATACTTTGCGCATTGTTCAACTATCTCTCCTTGTTTATCACCCGTATGCGCACACGAAACCGGGAATTTGAATTAAGAAAAGTCTGTGGTTCATCCATTCGGAATTTATTCATACTTTTTGGTACTGAATATTTATTTGTGCTGCTTTTATCCGGTCTTTTAGGAATGACGTTTATCGAATTATCGCTTCCGAAATTCAGAGAGCTGTCCGAAATTAATGGAAATATTTATGGAGAATCATTCCTCTACTTTACAGGTATTCTTTTCATATCCTATATCCTATTAATACCTTTTATTGTCCGCCGATACTACAGGCAATCCGGCAACCTATTCCTGTTCCGTAAATGCAGCATAGTATTCCAATTGATAATATGTATCTTATTTATCTTTTGCGTAAGCATTCTTATGAAACAACTCAATCACCTGGCAAATGGTGACATTGGTTGGGAAAGAAAGAATACAGCAGTATTAAGACAATATGTTTCTCCGGAATCTTATGCTGCCGTCAGTGCCGAAATAGATAAGATGCCATGTATTGTAGAGACACTGAAAGGATGTGAACCTTTATTTCCAAGATATAGTACACTGACTTACAGGATAAACAGTTGGGAAGGAAAGAAAAGCACGGATAAGGAAGATAGAGTAGATATCATCTGCATAAGAGAAGGGAGGGAATTTATCAATTTCTACGACCTGAAACTAATAGAAGGTGAAATGCTAAAACCGGATGATGCGGATAAAGCTATCATCAACGAGACTTGTGCAAGAAGATTAGGCTTAGATGATCCGATAGGTAAGAAAATCAATATTCACCAAGGAGTTACAATCGTCGGAATTGTAAAAGACTTCCATATCACAGCACCTACAATCCCGGCAGCACCTACTTTATTCTGCAATAAAGGAGGTCTGGGAGGTTCCGATTCCGATGCCAACTATGGTGATATATTGATAAAATATCGCGCAGGAACATGGGAGGATCTTAAAAAGCGAGTAGATGATGTATATGCCAAAATCTCAACTGGCAATAATGAATATCATTCTCTTCTCAATATAGAAGAGGAATATTCTAAGTTCCTGAAATCCGAAACGTTATTATTGAAGCTGCTTGGCTTTGCCTCAATTATTTGCGTACTCATTGCCGCTTTCGGAATATTCTCTTTCATTACGCTAAGTTGCGAGCAGCGGCGTAAAGAAATAGCCATCCGCAAAGTAAACGGAGCATCTGCAAAAGAAATACTTGCCATGTTTGTAAAAGAGTACTTTATACTACTCGTTGCAGCGTCAGTGATAGCATTTCCTATAGGATATGCTTTGATGAAAAAATGGCTGGAAAGCTATATAGAACAAACAGCAATCAGTGCATGGATATATCTGGCTATATTTAGTGGGATAGGTTTACTTATTCTGTTATGCATTGGCTGGCGGGTATGGCAGGCAGCACGGCAGAATCCGGCAGAAGTGATAAAAAGTGAATAAATACATATATAATACGCCATAAAAAATGTTACAACACTATTTTCAAATAGCAATACGTCATTTGCTTAAATACAAAACGCAAAATCTTATCAGTATCGTAGGATTAGCAGTGTGTCTGCTTTGCTTCAGTATATGCATGTATTGCAGTCGTTTCTTTCTAAGTATTGACCAATGTTTTGAAAATCATGATCATATTGCCGATATTGTTTTAAAGAGTTCAAACGGGGAGTTCTTCTCCGGAACTCCTGCTACGGTCTTTGAGCAATTGCAGGATATACCATTGAATGAAGTGGACATTTTAACACACATCGCTAATGCTGATCCACGTCCATACAATATAGAAATGAAAGACGGAAAGGAATATCCATTTACTGAAATGTCAACTATCGAAATTGATTCTTGTTTCCGCCAAGTATTCACTCCGAAGATTATAGCCGGTTCCTGGGATGTTGCTGTCCATACTCCCAATGCTATTATTATGATGGAAAGCACCGCACGCAAGGTTTTTGGTGAAAATGGTGATCCGATCGGTAAACGTATGGTACTGACCAAAAAACTAATGAGTTCACCAGATGCTACCACAAGTTCAGGTGGTACTGTCTATACCATCCAGGCAATCATAAAAGATATACCACAAAATAACAGCTTGAATTTTTGCAATAGAATTGATTTATTAGTGCTAAATGATAGTGAAGGTTTGTTCCAGAGTGAAAGTAGAAAGTTTACGACCGGTTGCTCCACTTTCGCTTTATTGCATAAAGGGAAAAGTGTACAACAACTGGAGGATCATCTTCGCGAACTGAATCTATCCAGCGATGCATTCCCTGATAATACGATTGGTGCAACTGCATTGGGGAAGGGAGCCTATAGTGCAACCTTCAGCCCTTACTTTATCAGTGTTACCACTGCATTAGGAATACTAATTTTACTTATCGGCCTTCTTAATTTTTTCCATTTCCTTACCGGCTCATTTCTTAACCGTAGCCGCGAATATAGTCTCCGTAAGGTATTAGGAAGCAGTAACCACCAACTGTTATCACAGCTTTTCATTCAATCGGCACTGATTATCTTATTAGCCTTTCTGATTACTTTTTGTTTAATTGAACTACTGGCTCCCTTTTTTCATCTTACGTTAGTAGTATTTACATTGGAAATAGACAAAACATCACTAATGAAGCAATGTTCCGAATATCTTATACTGATATTTCTACTGAATTTGCTCATTTGTACACTGACTGTTGCATATACCCATCGCATATCCATTCAAGAAGGGATCAAAGGCAATGTCAGACGTATGAGCAAACATTTTATACGGAACACTATGCTGTGCATTCAATTTTTCATCTGCTGGATATTCGTCACATTGGCAGTATCCCTTTATCTACAAACAGAGAAAACAACCTCCACACTTTTTGGCACTCTTTCAAAAGAAGAGAAAGAATGTATTCTCAGTATTCCTCTGAACTACACCTTCATGAAAAATGAAGAGAAACTTGCCATTACAGAACGTATAGCACAACATTCGGGTGTGCAAGAGAAATTATTGTCAAATAACAATTATGCCGGTGGAATTTCTATTACCGGATTCCAATCTGAAGAGAACAACAGGGATTCTAATATCAACAGTAGTTTCATATATGCAGCTCCCAATTTTTTCCATTTCATGAATATTCCTCTGTTGAAAGGCAATAATCTGCAAAACAATACAGAAATGGTAATTGATGACGTTTTAGAAAAACGGATTCCCAAACCTATTTTAGGCAACATCTTGTATAACTTTAACGGTGGCTATACCGTCAAAGGCATTACATCTTCATTTATAACCAATGTATATTTCCAGAGCGAGAGTCTTTTCCGAAGTGAGGGTATGGCTTTCTTGCCACTTAAGATGGAAGGACCCATAGAATATTGCTACATTAAATGCCTGCCAGCTCAAGTAAAAGCCGTAGAAGAGTATGCATCCCAAGTGCTCCGTGAAGCACTTCCATACACTTTGTCCCCACAAATCAGTACGCTGCAACAAGATTTGGAAGAAATACAAGGATTGGAATCGAAAATGAAGAACATCATCCTATTTTTTGCAATAGTAAGTGTAATCATTACTTTACTGGGAGTATATTCAGCCATTACCCTTGATACTGAACACCGATGCAAAGAAGTAGCCATCCGTAAAGTTAATGGTGCGGGACTATGGCAAATACTTTATCTGTTCTTGCGCATGTATGTCCGGATATTAATAATAACAGCAGTGATTGCATTTCCACTGCTATACACAATACTGCAATTATGGAAACAAATGTATATTGTCTTCTTCGATGACGGTTTCTGCTTCTGGATTTGCATATTTATTGGGATAGTTCTCATGACTTTACTTACTGTCATATTCCGCATTTTGAAAATTGCAAAAATAAATCCGGTGGATATAATAAAGACCGAGTAAGTATAGAATTCATGTGCGGATATGCACTATTTTTGTGCACTATAGCACACTAATACTCTATAACAAAAACCAGTATATCATTAATAAATAGAAAGTTACATACTTGGCATAAGTTTTGAATATATAAAATATAAAATGTATATACCATGATATTCCATTATCTCAAAATAGCATTCAGAAACTTGTGTAAGCATAAGACACAAAATATCATTTCCATCATCGGATTAGCAGTAGGTTTGCTCTGCTTCTGTGTCTGCATATATTGCAGTCGCTTTGTAGAAAGCACAGACCATTGTTTTACTAATCATGATCGCATAGCAGAATTAAATCTCTATGACGGCAAGGCAGACAGATATTTTTCCGGTTCTCCGGTTCCTCTGGCCGAAGATTTGCGTACATGGTCTTTGGGAGAAACGGAAGCCATTTCATCCGTAACCTATCCTCGCGAACGCCCTTATTATGTAGAGTTATCTCCGGAAAAGATGCTACCTTATGAACTTGAAACGATTGAAATAGATACTTGCTACAATAAAATCTTCACTCCGGAAATGGTAGCAGGACATTGGAAAATGGCAAGTCAGTCTCTTAACTCCGTCATCCTGAGCCAATCTATGGCCATTAAAATATTCGGTAATGCAGAAAGTGCTATCGGCAAACACATGACTCTCATGAGAAGGCTCAATACTTCTCCTGAAAGTACCCCGAAAACAGGAGGTATCGTCTACACCATTCAAGCAGTAATGAAAGATATCCCTCTGAACAATAGTTTGGATTTTATGCAAAACATAGATATGCTGACCGTAAACGATAGTGAAGGACTTCTGCAAAGTTCCAAACGGCATAATATGACGGGAGCAAATACCTACGTGCTGTTATCACCACAAACTACATGTACCGATTTAGAAAAGCAATTCTTAAAAAGAGACTATACTTATACTTTGTATGGCGAAGCTTACACTGTCACTGCCAGTAGTATGGGAGCCAGATTGAAAAAACAAGGTGCTTCCTATCTGGGATTAGTTACCGGAACTGTAGGTACACTGATATTATTAGTAGGGCTGATCAATTTTTTCCATTTCCTTATCGGTTCTTTCTTCAATCGTACTAAAGAATACAGTATCATGAAAATGATAGGATGCAACTGGAAACAACTTTTCTGTTTACTATTCACACAGTCATTGATCGTCATATCCATATCCTCCATACTGGTATTATCAGGCATAGAATTATTGGGGAATCACATGAATTTCTCTTTGCCGGGCTTTGCAATGGCCTTTACCTCTGAAACGCTTTTAATACATGCTCTGCAATATATCGTTCTTCTTATCATACTCTGCGTCCTTATATGTTTGTCTGTTTCCATTCGTATTCGTCGTATTACCGTGCAAACAGGTATTTATGGAAACAATAAACGCAGAGGTAAGCAATGGGGACGTAACCTTATGCTGGGTATCCAGTTCTTTATTTGCTGGGTATTTGTATCCCTGACAGCTGCTTTATATCTGCAAGCAGAGAAAACTACCGATAGTTTAATCCATACGCTAAGTCAAAAAGAAAAGTCGGAGATTCTTAGTATTCCCCTGGACTATCCCTTTATGAAGAATGAGGAAAAGTTGGCATTGATAGAGCGTTTTAAACAGCATGCCGGAGTGAAAGAAATTCTGTTATCAGATGTCGGTTATATGCAAGGAATGTCGGGCAATGGATTAACGACCGAAAAGGGAAATGAGAACTCCTGGATTGATATTAGTGTCATGGCTGTACCCGCCAATTTCTTCTCTTTTATGAATATTCCCATAGAACAAGGAAGACTTCCTCAAACGGAAAAAGATATTGTGGTAGACAATGTCTGGCAGGAGATGCAGAAGAAAGATGTAATCGGTATGAACTTGTATAGCGGTAATACCGACTACACAATCTGTGGAATATCCGCACCTTTTCAGGCCAATGTATATAACCGAAGTAGTGGATATGCTTTCCTGCCTTATGATCCTTCAGTCTACATAGGTCATTGTTACATAAAGAGTCATCCGGGCCAGCAAAAAGAAGTAGCCCGATGGATTGAGAAAGTCTACCGCGAGATGCTTCCTGAAAATATAACTTATCAGGCTAAAACATTCCTGGATGATATCCATATTTTGCAGGCTCTTGAGTATAATCTGAAGGACATCATTTTGTTCTTTGCTGTTATCAGCATTATTATCACACTATTAGGTGTATACTCCAGTATCACGCTCGATACAGAACGACGCCAGAAAGAAGTTGCTATCCGTAAAGTAAATGGGGCAGATGTTCCGCAGATTATCCTGTTGTTTGCCCGTCTTTATATTATCTTGTTATTGTGTAGTGCCATCGTTGCATTCCCGCTTGTATATGTTGTATTGATGTTATGGAAACAAATGTATACGGTATTCTTTGACTGCGGTCTGCTTTTCTGGCTCTGTATATTCTTGATTGTTACTCTTATTACAGGCTTTACAATACTTTTCCGTATCTTGCGGATAGCAAAAACTAATCCAGCGGAAGTAATTAAAAACGAATAACCAATAAGTTGAATAAACAACCCATGATAATCCATTATCTGAAAATATCACTCAGAAACCTGTGGAAGTATAAAACTCACAGTTTGATTTCAGCTCTCTGCCTGGCAGTGGGCATTGTGTGCTACATTCTGGTATCCATGTATTGCCAAAAGATGGAGGTAGATTTACCGGACATGGAACGGCGTATCAGATTGGAATACTCTCAGGATAGAAACTCATTCTTCAGCATGCAGGATGCCCAACTGCTGGAAGACAAACTCAGTCATGAACTGGGAAAGTTAAGTTTCAGTCAGTTTTTCCATAAATCAATAGAAGCGGAAATCATTGATAATGAACAGCACAACTTTCCATTTATCATAAACTTCATGGGTGTCAATGATTACTACTTCTCCTATTACAACCGAAAATTGCTATATGGCAGTCGGCTGATTCAGGCACCTGATGAGGTGATACTATCACAGAATTTTGTCCGCAAGGCATATGGTGACAAGAATCCCATCGGTACAATCATCTTCACCGAATCGAGTCTGCAACCGGATAGTGCCATGCAGAGTTTCAGAGTGGTAAATGTAGTAGAAAACGATCTGCTGGAATTTCAGACAGACTGTTACTTCTCTTACGAAGTGATGCCCGACCAGCCGATAGCTATAAACGGTTACCTGCCTCCCCAAATGAATCTGGAAGCACTGAACCAACTTCTGCGATCAGTACCGTGGGAACGGAATGGAGAAATCATATATCCCGAAGCCCGATTGCTGTCACAGAAAGATGCGGTAAGCATGAAGAGTCTGTTGATCAATATGTTGATCATGTTCATTGCTTCGCTGATCTTGATTTCGGGACTTATCAACTTCCTGAAATTTATCATTCAGATGTTCTATAACCGGCAGCGTGAGATAGCTTTGCGTAAGTGTATGGGAGCAAGCGTGAAAGGGCTGTATCTGCTACTCTTCTTTGAAGTATTCTGGATGATGTCGTTCGCTTTTCTCATATCTCTTGTGTTGATGGAGTTGTCAATGAGTGCCATGCAAATCTATATCCCTAATTGGGGGATACCTGATGCCATACTGTTTGCTATTTATCTGCTGCAGTTTAAGATATATATCGTACTCTTGGCGATATGTATGCTGATCATCTGGTTTCCTATCCGACGTTTGCGGACGGCAAGCATTATCAGTCAGGTGAACCGTAATCGCAACAAGCATATATTCCGTTCGGTCATGATGTGGTTGCAGCTGAGTATTTCCATCTTCTTTATTGGAGGAACATTCGTAATCAATTTGGGCTGGTACGAAGCATTCGGCAGAACATATAGCGCACTTACCTCGCAAGAGGAAAAAGAAATTATTATTGTCAAGATAAATACGCAGCGTATGCGCCAGCATCTGAATTCCATTTTGGCTGATATCCGCGCACTGCCCGAGGTTACGGATGAACTGAAGATGGAAGATAATACTATGATGTCCTATTGTATGCAAACATATACAAAGGCGGACCGTTCGGAAGCGTATGTTTCAGTAATAAAGGGAGATCCCCATTATTTTAAGTTCCTGAATATTCCTATGTCGGGTAAAGTGGTGGATGCAGACGCAAGCGGAACCATCTATGTGAGCGAGGACTTCAGACGGCAATTGGATAAGGATAGCATACAGGACATGGTGGAATTCTATGGCCAGAGTTATCGTATTATCGGCACGTTTAAGGCGTTGCACAAAGAGAGCAGCAACGGCCATACAATAGGTTCGGTGTTTTATCCCGGCAATCAGCTCAATGCGATATGCTTTAAAATGGCTCCCGGAACAGATATCAAATTAGCAATTCGGCGCATCAACGAGATTTGCCGACATTATGTTCCTGTCACATTGCCGGTTGAGATTAAAAAACTTCCCGATGACAAACAAGATTTCATGAGAAGTATCCAAATGATGCAAGGCGCGATGATGATATTGGCGATAGTAAGTATACTGCTGGTGGTGCTGAGCATCTATTCGGCCATCTCGATGGATACCATAAGCCGGCAAAAGGAGATGGCTATCCGCAAGATTAACGGAGCCACTCCGACAACTATTGCCACCGTATTCGGAAAAGCCTATCTGACGATTTTCTTACTGGCATTTGCGGTCGCGTATCCTTTATTAAGACTGGCGATGATGGCTATTATTGATAACATGAAAGTCGTGTCAGAGTGGTGGTGGGGCGTTGTGCTCTTCTTCAGCGTAGCCTTCATGATATTCCTCACCACCGCATATAAAATTTACCGGATCATGCATATCAATCCGGCCGAGATAATAAAAAATGAATAAACAATATTACTAATTAAAATTATCACTATTATGATTAAAACAGTAAACCTGCAGAAAATCTTCAAGACAGAAGAAGTGCAAACATGGGCTTTGAACAATGTGAACATCGAAGTGAAAGAAGGAGAGTTCGTTGCAGTCATGGGACCTTCCGGTTGCGGTAAATCTACATTGCTGAATATCCTTGGCTTGCTCGATAACCCTTCGGGCGGAGAATACTACCTCAATGGAAAGGAAGTATCCAAATACACCGAAGCACAACGCACCAGCCTGCGTAAAGGTGTCATTGGTTTCGTATTCCAAAGCTTCAACCTGATTGACGAACTGAACGTATACGAAAACATCGAACTGCCGTTGCTCTACATGGGCATTCCTTCCGCCGAACGCAAACGTCGCGTGGAAACAGCTATGGAACGCATGGCCATTACACACCGAAGCAAACACTTCCCACAGCAGCTCTCCGGTGGTCAGCAGCAACGTGTAGCCATTGCCCGTGCCGTAGTAGCCAATCCCAAGCTGATCCTTGCCGATGAGCCTACCGGTAATCTGGACTCCAAGAACGGTAAGGAAGTGATGGAACTACTGAATGAACTGAACAAAGAAGGAACCACCATCGTCATGGTAACCCACTCACAGCACGATGCCGGTTTTGCAGGACGTATCATTAATCTGTTCGACGGACAGGTGGTGACAGAGGTGAGTCTGTAACCCATATTATACACATTTTTACTTAAGCCCTAAAAGGACGAAATCGGAGATGTACTATTTTATTTCGCCCTTTCAGGGCCCAGAGATGGGAATACTTATTACGTAGGGCGATGCCCTACGCTATATGATGTAAGCCTTTCAGGCTTCTGTACTGTAAATGCGAGCCCTTTCAGGTTTCCCGGCACTATATAATGTAAACTCTTCAGGCTTCCTGATAGAGCTAAAACCTATTAATATTATCACTAAAAGAACATGTACATTCTGAAGTTTGTCCTGCGTAGCTGGTGGCGAAATAAATTGTTCGTCACTATTTCTCTTGTCAGTCTGGTTATTGGTATCGCCTGCACCAACCTACTGACAGCCTTCGTCCTATACGAATACAACATCGAGTATAACAACCCCAACCGTGACCGTATCCTCCGGCTGACACAAACACTACCTTTCGCACAACAAGAAATGCAAGGAACATTCGTATATCACGAATCTGTCCCCGAAATCATCTCACAATTCCCTGAGATAGAAGCTTCACTACGCACACAAGCCATCACTCACACAAAAATCCGTGTGGGCGACCAAGAATATTCCGAACTGAACCTGCTATCGGCAGACAGTACATTGCCCAAGTTTATCCCCATCGAAACCCTTGCAGGAAAAATAGAAGAAGTATTGACTCACCCGGGAACCATCGCCATCAGCCAAGCTCTGGCCGAACGTTATTTTGGTACCACCGACTGCCTCGGCAAGCTGCTGGATATCCCTCAATCCGGCGAAAGTACCTATCGTATCGCCGCCGTCTTCCGCCTGCCACCGCAAAGCATGTTGCAGGCAGACTTGCTCACGCATCTAAAAAGTCCCGAAGGAACCACCTGTTCGATACTTCTCAAAGAAGGAACAGACCTCAACGCCTTTCGCCAACGCTTCGAGACAACCGAGCTTCCTACTTTATTAGGCAAAGGGTATTACCGTACCCAGACTTTACAGGAATCCTATTTTACCACTACCACACAAGATAGCAACCAGTGTATCGAGCATCGGCAAAAGGCCCTGTTAAGCGTCGGACTGCTATCTGCTTTATTAATCTTGTTCATCGGTTGCTTCAACTATATCAACCTCAGTTTTTCACGCTTATTGAAGCAAATACGCACCTTGCACATTGAAAGCCTTTTAGGTGCAAGCCACCGTCAAATCCGTTGGCAACTCTTTGCCGATACTTTCCTGATGGTGATTACAGCGTTCTTGTTATCCATTCTGTTGATGAGCGACCTGTTAGCAGTATTCAATGCAGCAATATCCGCACATCTGTCGTTTTCCTATCTTTTCTCCGTTCAGGTATTCCCTGTTATCCTGCTGTTTGTCATCATTCTATCCGTTGTTCCGGCAGAATACATGAGCCGGAAGATACAGACCTTGTCCGAAAGCCGTTACCGCAGCTTCTTTACAGGTCGCAAGAAACAGCGCATTGTAGCAGCGCTGGTCACCTTACAATTCATGATTTCTATCGGACTGCTAAGTGCTTTTATGATAATCCGTAGCCAAATGGACCTGATAGAGCAGGAGGGAAGCCGCTACAAAGGAATCGTTGAGTTTGGAATCGGTGACTCCCGGCAATCCCCTTTATCTACTTGGATAGAAGACATTAAATCCATCCCCGGAGTGAAGTCCGTTGTATCTTCCAAATCAGGCCTTTATACCATGAGCATGGCCGTTCCCCGCCAAAATGGTGAGAAGAATGACCTTCTGATGCTTGAACTTTATGAAAACTGTCCGGACTTTCTGGATATATACGATTTCGACTTGCTGGATGCCAAACAAACATTCCATTTATTACTCCGTACCTCTGTGCCGGTCATCATCAACGAGTCCTTCATTCGCTATCTTGTGCCCGAAGGAGAAGACCCGGTGGGACAACCGATCTCTAAATACGTGCCTGAAAAGAGTGAGAAAGGTACTATTATCGGTGTCATGAAAGATTTCAAGAAATATTCGCTCACAAACAATGTGTTTCCACTGAGAATGATTCTGCACGAAATACCCCAAGATAACTATACCACATTGACCTTACAGTTTGACGAACAAGATCGCACAGCAGTTATCAATCATCTTCGCGGATTATGGGAGAAGAAATACCCCGGTACTCCATTCAATTATGAAGACCCTTATCAGGTACTGATCTCCAATAATCAGGAAGTCACCGACTTTTCCCGCATCCTGCTGATGTATGCATCAATCAGTTTGTTCCTCACACTGTTCGGATTGTTCGGCATCACCCATTATGCTATCCAGCAACGTATACGCGAAATAGGAATTCGGAAGATTCACGGTGCATCATTCGGGCAAATATTATGGCTTGTCAACCGCCCGTTCCTGTACTACATAGGTATAGCCTTTATACTCATTGTACCCCTGGTCTGCTATCTGATGAATTATTGGCTGCAACAATTTGCTTACCATGTACACATTGGTATCCTTCATTTCCTGCTTCCTTTGTTCTTCACTGTCTGCATCACCCTGCTCACAGTATGCCTGAACAGTTATCGGGCAGCAAGAAATAATCCGGTAGATAGTATCAAACACGAATAACCGTATCCCGGTTAATCTCCAGAACCAGAGACTGAAAATCAATCATCGCATTAAATAAAGCGATGTGTGAATAGGAGGAAATCTCATCTGACGGAATATCACATTCCGTCAGTATCCCCTGTTCCAACAGCAATGCACGTTTTGTGCCTTTCAATAAGGGAGTCCTCGGTGTATACCAGACTCCCTCTTTTTCTAACGCCACATTAGCAATGGAAGTATCCGTCAAAATATTGTTTCTGACAATCAATACATCATCCTGATTGCCGCGCAGGGCATACAATGCTTCCAGTTCCTTCCGGTCCGTACTTTTGTAGCGATAATCAATCGTATCCGAACCGACTAACCGGAGCGAACGTACAGTCCTCATTGTATAAGCGGAAAATGCCACTTCACATACTTCTCTGCCATAAACTACCCGGCATTTATAAAAACCGCTTTCAGGACAATCCCCTGTATAATCCAGAATATCCAGTTGATCCGCCATTCCGAAAACCGCCTGTCTCGTCTCATTCATCCTGCGGTTGTGATGGGCAAGGTTCTGCAACTTACCGTCACGTACTTGTATCGTTTCAATAAATCGGCACATATATTTTCTGTTTCATTTCTTCATATTCACTGCGGGCGTCACTCTTGAAAGTAATGCCACCACCGCTTTTAAAATACATTCCGTCCGCCTCTTGCTCCACAAAACGTATCATCACGGCACTATCCATATTGTCTCCATCGAAATATCCGGTTATTCCCGTATAAAATCCCCGTTTATATCCTTCAGCTTCACGAATAATCTGCATCGTCTTCTTTTTGGGTGCACCGGTAATAGAACCGGCAGGCAACATACTGAAAAGAATATCACCTAACTGCCGTTTGTAATCTTCTGGAAGTTCACCGCATATCTCCGAACTGGTCTGCAATATCGGTCCCCGATTTGTCTGCAACACATCTATATAGCGATAACGCTCCACCCGGACATGAGATGCCACAATACTCAGATCATTCCTGATCAGATCCACAATCGTAGCATGTTCCGCCGCTTCTTTCCCGTCGTTCATCAAGGTTTGTACAGCATCGGGCAGGGTAGCGTCTATCGTACCTTTCATGGGATAAGAGCTGATAATCCCTTTCTTTATCCGAACAAAAATCTCCGGAGAGAAAACTACAAAACGATTCTTTACCCATACTTTATATAAAGCACGGGAGTTACAATATATATCCTTTAAAGTCAGATTGGTTTGTACCGGAGTCCGGCAAGTTAAATTCGTAAGAAAACTGTTTCCGGCAAGAATATTCTTTTTCACATGTTCGAAAGCACGACTGTATTCCTGAAAAGAAACAGGCTGTGCGATCCATTCTATCTGTTCCGGCAAACTCTCCGGAAGCAATTCATCCGTTAAACCGGCAACTGCTTCATTCGTAAATCCATTCAGGTTATATATCAACTCCTCCGGTGAGACCTCTGCCGTCTCTTCCACATAAACCTGTTCCTGCGAATAATCAATCAGAAAGACAAACGACTTTGAACAGCCTGCCAGCATATTCATACGTGCGATTGCTTCCTGCTTACTATATAGTTTCATACATCTATTTTCGTTTAGCAGGAAGCAAAGGTAATAAAAAAACTATTTCCGTGCTGCCACTGCCAGCAATACTCCCAGCACAATGCCCAGCAATGCCGCAAACAATACGCGCATATCCGGTGGAAGCATGAAAGTAATGGTGTGTGCAGGATACCAGAAGAACGGGATTGTCTTCTTAAAAACGAAGTTCCATTGAACGTTCCAGTTCAGTCCGGTGATGATTTTCGTCATTGGAATAGGAGTGATAAGACTCTTAATAGAACCGCCGCACATCAGAATATGCGTATCTGTTATTTTATGGAAAGTCATGAATACCGGAGCAAAGATTGTGTTCATCGTTACCGATATGGCCAGCGCCACCAGCACCTTATTGAGAGACATCGCTTCACTTGTAAACGTTGCGGCAGCATTTGCCATTCCCATATACTCCATGAACTGCGGCACACCTTTTGAAAAGATAATCATAGCGGCATTGATACCCATACCGAGTATGCCCCATACCACCATGCGCGGAATAATACCGAAGCCCTTCCGGTTGTACACTCCCGCACTGATTCGTAATCCCAGCACTTCGCCCAACGAAGACAGAATGGCAAACTTCAGAAAGCTCATCACCATACCATGTTCAGCATTGAACGACTTATACCAGTCATAAACCGTGTCACTCAAAAAGAAGGGTAGAAAGACTACCACCACCAGAATAATAAACAGGAAATCTTGCTTTTTCATTGAAAAGACGTGTTTTTCATTAATAATGCGGCAAACATACTAAAAAACTTTCAATATCAAAGCAAGATGATAAGAAAAACTGTAAATCTGTAACAAAAGACACACCGTCGTTCTATTCTTATTAGCAGAATCACAGTTTCAGCATCTTCTTCTCCCTTTCCAGATCGTCACCATTCAGGTGAGGGGAGGGCACCGTACACGTTTTTATATAATCCCCGCCCCGGCATGTATATTCAAAATAGACCTTTTGCTCCGGTGTCAGTTCTTCCTCGGTCAGCAGTCCGCCTTTCAGTTCAATAAAATCATCCATGCTGGTGCTATCGGAATATTTCACGAAAACAATCCGCCGGGCTATCGGATTCCGGTTATAGTCCAGACTCAGGTAAAGCCCTTTCAGCATAGACGGATAGTCGTACATGGGCAGTTGCAAGTAGATGGTGAATAATGCAAGCTGCGGAGCCTCCCTTTCGTTGAAGATGATATATGCATTCTGATGATTATTTAATAACCCGATCCCCCGGTGCGTTGTGTTGTAAGCGCTCATATGAGTCACCTGTACATAGTCATTGTTTTCGGAGGCACTAATCAGATACGGTTCCATCTTCAGGCAATCACTCGAAGACGAAAGACTATAACTTATATATATACCACTATAATTATACACTTCCTGTGCCGAATGATTCATCTCTTCGGTCAACATTCTGACGAATGGAATTTCCTTCTGGTTACCGGTTGTCACGGGTTCCAGTTCCAGCAACTGCTCTTTCATTTCAGTAAGGTTGCCGAGCAAACGTTTCTTCGAAACATTATTCACCTGAGACAGGGCATAGTCCAATGCTTCTTCTTCCGTCATTCCTTTCTTTACCGATCTTGCAAAGGTGGGCAGCACACTTGAATAGAGAGAAGACAGCACACTGGCAGGCATATTCGTTTTGTCAGCTATATCTTTCATTTTCACCCCTTTATTACGCAGATCTTCTATCCGCTTATATATCTCTAATAGTTCCTCCATATTTTGTAAGTGTTTTTGGTTTTTAATTTGCAAAGAACACCCACTTGTGTTATATTCCGATTGCATTAATGTTACATTAATGTTACTTTATTTTCTATCCGATAATTAAATGTATTAATAATAAATATTCATTTTTTCTGTAACATCATCCTTCTACTTTTGCCCTCGAAATCAAAAGAGAATAAAATGAAAACAATTACCGACATTAAAACGGAACTACTTTCAAACAAGAAAATATCCGATCTTGTATTCATACTTTGGGCAGGAGGTGCAGCGCTTCTTTCGTACTCCTTAGTATATGCGCTTCGCAAACCTTTCACCGCTGCCTCCTTCGACGGACTGGATGCCTTCGGATTGGATTATAAAGTATTGGTTACCATCGTCCAGATTCTGGGCTACCTCATCGCCAAGTTTGTCGGTATCAAGTTGATTTCCGAATTAAAGAAGGAGCACCGCATGAAGTTCATTCTGGCTTCTATTCTGGTAGCGGAACTCTCCCTGGTTCTCTTCGGACTCTTGCCCGCTCCTTATAATATCTTCGCCATGTTCTTCAACGGTTTGTCACTGGGCTGCATGTGGGGCGTGATATTCAGCTTCATCGAAGGCAGACGCACCACCGATATTCTTGCCAGCCTTTTGGGTATCAGTATTGTCATCAGCTCCGGCGTGGCAAAATCTATCGGACTGTTCGTTATGAACACCCTGCATGTAGGAGAGTTCTGGATGCCCGCTCTCATCGGTGCCTTTGCCCTGCCATTGCTTGCCTTGCTGGGTTACACCCTGAATCGCCTGCCGCAACCCACCCAACAAGACATTGCCGAAAAGAGCCAGCGTGTCACTCTCAACGGAAAACAACGCAAAGAACTGTTCCGCAACTTCATGCCTGTATTGATCCTCCTGTTCGTAGCCAACCTTCTGTTGGTTATCCTCCGGGATATTAAAGAAGATTTCCTGGTGAAGATTATCGACATGAGCGGACATTCTTCCTGGCTGTTTGCACAGATCGACAGTGTTGTTACTCTTATCATCTTGGCACTTTTCGGAATGATGGTCTTTGTAAAGAGTAATATCAAAGTATTGGTCATCCTCTTGAGTATGGTGGTTGCCGGAACGGCTACCATGAGTTTCGTATCACTCAATTACGATACGCTTCAACTCAGCACCGTGACTTGGTTGTTCATCCAGAGTCTGAGCCTTTACATTGCCTACCTTTGTTTTCAAAGCATATTTTTCGACCGCTTCATAGCATGCTTCAAGATAAAAGGAAATGTAGGATTCTTTATTGTGACTATTGATTTCATCGGATATACTGGTACTGTACTCGTCCTGATGTTCAAGGAATTCTTTAATACGGATATCAATTGGCTCGATTTTTACAACCAGATGTCCGGTTATGTAGGAATAATCTGTACCGTAGCATTCAGCTGTTCTATTGTCTATCTGGTACAGAGACATAAGAAAGAAGAACTCCTGCGCACGGGACGTGCGGTAGAAGAGAAACCGGAAATGTTACAATCTGCATTTTCTGTGATGCCCAGCTAAAAAAGTAAGAGAAATAAGAACATCTTATCGCAATAAGCAATAATTCAACAGATGAATAATTCAAGTTTTGCAGGTAGCCTAAAAGGCTTACAAAAATAGATAAACCCCAATTTATTATTAAACAACTCATTATAAAATAACAAGTAAATATGAAAAGAATAGAATGTATCATTATGGACTGGGCAGGCTCTGCAGTTGATTACGGATGTTTCGCTCCGGTAGCCGCCTTCTTGAAAGCCTTCAATGAAATAGGCATCAACATCACGATGGAACAAGCCCGCCGCCCTATGGGAATGGCCAAGATAGACCACATCCGCGAACTGTTCAAGATGGACGGAGTAGGCGAGGAGTTTGAGAAACTCTATCACCGTCCCTGGAACGAACAGGACGTAACAGATATGAACGCCAAATTCGAGGAATACCTTTTTGCTTCCCTGGCAAACTACACCGACCCCATTCCCGGAGTCATCGATACCCTGAACGAACTGAGAAAACAAGGCATCAAAATAGGTTCCACCACCGGCTACACCCAAGCCATGATGGACGTAGTGCTCCCCAATGCAGCCCGCAAAGGTTACACCACCGACAAGTGTGTCACTCCCAACGACCTGCCTGCCGGACGTCCTTTCCCTTATATGATTTACCAAAACATGATCGATCTTGCCATCCCTTCAACAGACTGTGTTCTGAAGTACGGTGACACCATTGCCGACATCAAAGAGGGTATCAATGCCAAAGTCTGGACCGTCGGTGTCATACTCGGCAGCAACGAACTGGGACTAACCCAGGAGGAAGTAGAACAAATGTCTCCCGCAACGCTCACTGCCCGGAAAGCAGAAGTCAGACAGCGCATGCTTCTGGCAGGCGCCCACTATGTGGTGGACAGCATCGAAGAGCTTCCCAAAATCATAGAACTTATCAATCATAAACTGAATACGAATCATTAATCCTTTTAAATATCAAACCAATATGAAACCCTATTTATTATTAACCCCCGGCCCATTAACCACGTCAGAAACCGTAAAAGAAGCCATGATGACCGATTGGTGTACATGGGACGCCGACTATAACGTACACATTGTAGAAGAAATCCGCAAATCCCTCGTTGCCCTTGCCACCACAGCCACCGACGAATACACTTCCGTACTCTTGCAGGGAAGCGGTACTTATTGCGTGGAAGCCGTTATCGGCAGTGTTATCACTCCCAAACACAAACTGCTTATCCTCAGCAATGGCGCTTATGGTGACCGCATGGGCCACATTGCCGAGTATCACGGCATCAACTACGATATGCTTGCTTTCGAAGAAACCGAACAGGTTTCTGTTGACTATGTAGACGATTACCTGTCCAACAATTCAGATATCACCCACGTAGCCGTAGTACATTGCGAAACCACTACCGGTATCCTGAACCCTCTCAAAGAAATTGCCCACATTGTGAAGCTCCACAACAAAAAGCTGATTGTAGATGCTATGAGCAGCTTCGGCGGTGTGCCTCTGGATATGCATGAATTAGGTATCGACTTCATGATCAGCAGTGCCAACAAATGCATCCAGGGTGTTCCCGGCTTCGGTTTTATCATAGCCCGCAAATCCGAACTGTTACACTGCAAAGGTGTTTCCCGTTCACTCTCACTCGATATTTACGACCAATGGGAGACGATGGAAAAGGGACACGGCAAATGGAGGTTTACTTCACCCACCCATGTAGTAAGAGCCTTCAAGCAGGCACTTGCCGAACTGGGAGAAGAGGGGGGAGTAACCGCCCGCCACAAGAGATATTGCGAAAACCACCGCATATTGGTAGAAGGAATGCGCACACTCGGCTTCAAAACCTTGCTGCCGGATGAATTCCAGTCGCCCATCATCACCTCTTTCCTTTACCCGAAAGCAGGTTTCGATTTCAACTCTTTCTACACCCAACTGAAAGAAAAAGGTTTCGTCATCTATCCGGGCAAGATATCCCAGGCAGATACTTTCCGCATCGGCAACATCGGAGATGTACATCCTGAAGATTTCGCACGTCTGATAGAAGTAGTCCAACAAACTTCTTACTAATGAATTACCTTTCTAAATCCTCCCTGTGCCTGCTGGCGGTCGTCACTTCTCTGACCGCCACAGCACAGGAAACTCTCTCCGACAAATTACAGTACAAAGTAACCGGCCGCATGCTTATGGATGGCGGTGTTTATCTCAGGAATGACAATCATTTCGGTAACGGTACGGAATTCAATGATCTGCGCATAGGCATGAAGGCCACTTACCAGCACTGGGACATGAAAGTGGAAATAGGCTATGTAGGCAGCAAGGTTTCTATCAAAGATGCTTTCGCTACTTACACTTCCGGTAAGCATATCATCCAGGTAGGGCAATTCTACGGACCTTTCACCATGGATATGCTTTGCAGCACTTTCGACCTACGTTTCCATCAGTCACCCGGCTCTGTGCTTACCATGACCAACAGTCGGCGTCTGGGAGTTGCCTACACTTACAATGCTACGCATTATTATGCTTGCGGAGGATTGTTTACCGACAACGATATCAGTAACTTAAAGAACACCTCGCAAGGTTATGCCGTAGACGGACGTTTTGTTTACCGACCTGTAAATGAAGCTGGAAAGCTATTGCATCTCGGTATTGCCGCTATCTATCGCACTCCCGATGGTGCTTTGCCGGATGATGATAACAGGAATATCTTTGTCTATAAATCTGCCGGAGTGAGTACTATCGACAATCGTAACCTGATTTATGCGGAAGTGGATAATGCCCGCCATCAAGTGAAGCTGGGTACTGAACTGCTGATCTATTACGGAAAATTCTTCTTTCAAAGCGAATATATCCGTACTCAAGTGAAACGCAGGAATGCCCTTGCCGACTATACCGGACAGGGTGGATATGTGCAATGTTCGTGGCTCCTGATAGGAGATACTTATGACTATGATGCAGCTCCGGCATGTCCTTCCCGCCCTATAGGTCGTGCGCTCGAACTCTGCGGACGTTTCAATATCGTAGATATGAACGACCGGACTGCGGAAGTATTAGGCGGAGCACAAAAGGATCTTTCTCTAGGATTGAATTACTACATAAACAAGCATATAGGGGTTAAAGTAAACTACAGTTATGTAATCCCCGGAAAACACATTCGGGAGATAAGCGACAATAATTTCAATGTATTGCAGGCAAGATTCCAGTTTATACTATAATATTTCTTTTCTTAAAGATTATATCATGCAACCCATAATTATATTGAAAATGAAAGGTTATGAAAAATAATGTGTACTAGAGTAGTGGGGCATCGCGATCTCAGCCCCGACCTGAACCCTGAAAGGGCGTAATCACTTCTTCTTTAAAAACCGTTTAGCCAAATATTTTCGTATAGGCTCATCATACAGCTTCAAACACAGGTAAGCCAACACTACATTCAAGGCATAAACGCATAAAGCAACCTGCCAGGTTTCTCCCAAAGTAAAGAGTTGATTTTTAATCAGCCATGCATAGAACAGATACATGAACGGATAATGTATCACATAAATCGGATACGAGATATCTCCCAGGAACTTACATATCTGAGTTGACTTTTTATCCGTAGTAGTTCCCGATGCTCCTATCCATACAAGGGCGGGGAAAGCTACGATAATACAAAATGCTTCATAAGCACCATTTGTACAAATCGGCTCCGCACCTTCCAGATAGGGTACTGAGAACAAAGCAATCAATACAATGGTACATATCCAGAACGCACCTTTCACCTTCATAGGCTTGAAGTTACGCGACATAAGCATACCCACAGAAAACGGGAACAACATTCTCAATAATCCGCCGCCAAAGTTGACACCGTCCAACGTCCAGCCCACACCTATATTTCCATAACCGGAAACATCGAAAACTGCGAATAGCGCCAATGCCACTCCCAGCAATACAACGAGCACAGTCAGCGCCTTATTGGATAAGCGACGGATAAACAAGGCATAAAGAATATTACCTATATACTCGAAGAACAACGACCAGCAAGGCCCGTTCAACGGAAACATCTCACCGTTGCCACGAACTTCATAACCCACGCCCGGCATTGCGGGGATAAAGAATATCGTGCAAAGCAGGGACAGCATTATCATGGAGATGCCGATATGTGTTCCATCCCATTGCACGGAACCCTGAATACAGAATGTAATAGCACCCAGAACAGCCCCCATTATCACCATAGGATGAAGACGTATCAAACGACGCTTAAAGAAATCTTTCATTGTAAGACTCTTACCCCAACGGTCATCATAGGCATAGCCGATAACGAAACCTGAAAGGATAAAGAAAAAATCCACAGCTAAATATCCATGATTGAACGTCGTAATCATGGTATCGCTTGCAAAAGCATAGCCTTCGAATATATGATACCATATCACCATAAGGGCCGCTACACCACGAAGTCCGTCCAGAAGATCGTAATGCGCCTTGGTATCCGAAAATGCTGCTGAGGGGGTATTAGACATTTGTTTCTTAGTATTAAGTTAATATTTTCAGATGGCAAAGATACAGCTTGCCATCTGAAGTTTTTTTGCTCAAAAGCAAAAAAGACCGGCGAATACTTATTTTTGGGCACGCACCCGGCTGAGTGTATAAATGGAAATACCCAGAAAAGCAGCCACATACTTCAGCTTCACCCGGTTTATCAATCCAGGATAGCGCCGGTTAAACTGTTCGTATCTCTCCTTGGGCGAAAGCTGAAGACGCTCCACAAACATATGGCTAAGCTCCTTATTTACATTCTGATGCAGGATTCTTCCCCAATTGGCTATATCGATGTACGTTTCGTAAAGAAGATTCAGCTTGTCTATATGGATGACATAGATTTTGCAATCCGAAAGAGCTTCAATGCTCTCTACTGACGGCTGTTTGTAATACAACGAATCCATACCGAAAGTAATGTCACCTTCCTGGCTGAACCAGGTGGTAGTATCCTGTCCGTTGTGATAAAATACGGAACGGGCAACTCCCTCTTCAATAAAATAAACCAGACGGTCCGTTACCCCCGAGTGCACTATATAAGTATTTTTAGGGTAATATCTTACCTGCATATCTGCCTGCAATGCCTGAAGTGCTTCGTCGGAAACCGGATAAACTTGCCTGATCTTGTTAATGATGTTTTTCATTGAATAGGAATTCAGTATTCTGCTACAAACTTACATAATTTTATCAATTCCTAAAAAAAAGAGACTGCCTTTTGAAGACAGTCTCTTTTCATTTTATCTGATTTCAGGAAAATCCTTATTCAATCACTCCGAGTTCACGGAAACATTTCGTCAACTTCTCAACAGCATAGTCTACCTGCTCTTTGGTGTGAGTAGCCATCAATGCTACGCGTACCAACGTATCTTGCGGTGCACAAGCGGGCGGAATAACCGGATTGATGAAGATGCCTTCGTCAAACGCCATCTTAGTTACGATAAATGTCTTTTCCGCATCACGCACATACAACGGAATGATAGGAGATTCAGTTTCACCGATTTCGAAACCGGCATCACGGAATTTCTTCAATGCATAGTTGGTGATGTCCCACAAACGTTGCTGACGTTCCGGTTCGTTCATAATGATGTGAAGAGCTTCACGGGCAGCAGCCGTAGCAGCAGGCGTGTTACTTGCCTGGAATATATAAGAACGGGCATTGTGGCGCAACCAGTTGATTACCGAAGCATCTCCGGCAACGAAACCACCGATAGAAGCCAGTGACTTGCTGAACGTACCCATAATCAGGTCGATATCATCCGTCACACCGAAATGATCGCAAACACCGCGTCCTTGTTTTCCGAATACACCCAATCCGTGTGCTTCGTCCACCATGATGCTGGCATTGTATTTTTTCTTCAAACGTACGATTTCGGGGAGGTTGGCAAGGTCGCCTTCCATAGAGAAAACACTATCCACCACGATCAGTTTGATAGCATCCGGCTCGCATTTCTGGAGTTCTTTTTCCAGATCGGCCATATCGTTATGTTTGTACTTCAATTGAGTAGAAAAGGAGAGACGGCGGCCATCTACGATGGAAGCGTGCACGCGGTCGTCACAGATAATGTAATCGTTACGTCCCGTCAATTGCGGAATAACACCCTCATTTACAGTAAATCCGGTGGAAAAACAGAGTGCATCGTCTTTTCCGACAAACTCAGCCAGTTCTTTTTCCAACTCTACATGTATATCAAGAGTTCCATTTAATAAACGGGAACCTGCACAACCTGTACCGTATTTATCTGTGGCGGCTTTTGCGGCTTCTATTATTCTTTTATCGTAAGTCAGTCCTGTATAAGCATTCGAACCGAACATCAGGACTTTTTTACCATCCATCAACACCTCAGTATCCTGATGGCTGTCAATTGTGCGGAAATAGGGGTATACGCCCATTGCCATATATTGCTGTGGCAGGTCGTATTTCGCCAATTTGTCTTGTAGTAATCCCATGAAATGTTTATTATATAATATGAAATATTTAACTCTTAATTACAAGCCTTTTGAAAACAGGGGGCAAAGATAGCAAAATATGTGCTTATCTGTTCTTTTTTTACTAAAAAATATATTTGCCCATGGATTAAAGCCCACTCTATGGTTAAAAATTCAAGTATTTGTATTACTTTTGCCATTTATAAAATTGCATAGTGAAACAACCCTTGCATGGACGAAGAAAAAAAGAAAATATCATTCATTATAAATCCGAAATCCGGTACGCAGAGCAAAGAGCAAATCCTCCATTTGCTCGATGAAAAGCTGGATAAGGCAAAGTATGCCCAAGAGGTAATCTATACCGAATATGCCGGACATGCTGTTGAAATTGCTGCACAAAAAGCAAAGGAAAATGTGCATGCTGTAGTGGCTATTGGCGGTGACGGTACGATCAACGAAATAGCCCGTTCGCTGGTGCATACAAAAACAGCATTGGGCATCATTCCGTGTGGTTCGGGAAACGGACTGGCACGCCATCTGCAAATTTCGATGGAGCCCAAAAAGGCGATAGAAATCATCAACGAAGGAATTATAGACGTCATCGATTACGGAAAAATCAATGAAGTGCCTTTCTTCTGTACCTGCGGTGTGGGTTTTGATGCTTTTGTCAGCCTGAAGTTTGCAAAGGCGGGCAGGAGAGGCCCTCTTACCTATTTAGAAAAGACTCTGCTGGAGAGTCTGAAGTATCAGCCCGAAACTTACGAACTGGAAACGGAAGACGGTACTTTAAAGTATAAGGCTTTCCTGATAGCCTGCGGCAACGCTTCGCAATACGGAAACAATGCGTACATAGCTCCACAGGCCATGCTGACGGACGGATTACTGGACGTGACCATCCTTGAACCTTTCACGGTGCTGGATGTGCCCTCCCTGTCTTTCCAACTGTTTAATAAGACTATAGACCAAAATAGCCGCATCAAAACTTTCCGCTGCCAGACGCTGCGCATCCACCGTACCAAACCAGGAGTAGTGCACTTTGACGGGGACCCGATGATGATGGGAGAAAACATTGACGTAAAGGTAATCAAAGAAGGATTGCAGGTTATCATCCCCCGGTATGCCGAAAAAGACTCTTCGAATGTATTGCAACGGGCACAGGATTATATAAATGGCCTGAAGCAGATCAATGAGGAGATTGTGCATAAGAATAAGATGATATTGGATAAGAGTAAAGAGCAGATTAAGAAGTTAACGAAAATCTGAGTTTTTTATAAAATAAATCTGTATTTTTGCACGTCATTAGCAATTAAGCGTTGTGCCCCGACAGCGCAGCCAAATTGTAAATTGTAAATTGTAAATTGTAAATATCAACATGTTTAGATCACACACCTGCGGAGAACTTCGTATCTCCGATGTCAATAAGCAAGTAACGCTGGCAGGTTGGGTGCAGCGCAGCCGCAAAATGGGAGGTATGACATTCATTGACCTCCGCGACCGTTACGGTATCACCCAGTTAGTTTTTAACGAAGAGGTGGACGCCGCACTTTGCGAGAACGCCAACCGCCTGGGACGCGAATTCGTCATTCAGATTACAGGAACGGTGAACGAACGCTTCAGTAAGAATGCCAATATCCCGACCGGAGATATTGAAATCATCGTATCGGAACTGAATGTGCTGAATGCAGCCCTGACACCTCCGTTCACCATCGAAGATAATACGGATGGTGGCGACGATATCCGCATGAAATACCGTTATCTGGATTTGCGCCGTCCATCGGTACGCAGAAATCTGGAACTCCGCCATAGAATGACCATTGAAGTACGCCGCTACCTGGACAGCCAGGGTTTCATCGAAGTGGAAACTCCTGTACTGGTAGGCTCTACTCCGGAAGGTGCACGCGACTTCGTGGTGCCCTCACGCATGAATCCGGGACAGTTTTACGCCTTGCCGCAAAGCCCGCAGACCTTGAAGCAATTGCTGATGGTATCCGGTTTTGACCGTTACTTCCAGATTGCCAAGTGTTTCCGTGACGAGGACCTTCGTGCCGACCGTCAGCCGGAATTTACTCAGATAGACTGCGAAATGTCTTTCGTAGAACAGGACGACATCATCAACCTGTTTGAAGGTATGACGAAATATCTGTTCAAAGAAATCCGCGGTGTGGAATTGGAAGGTCAGTTCCAGCGTATGGCATGGGCGGACGCCATGAAATATTATGGTAGCGACAAACCCGACTTGCGTTTCGGTATGAAGTTCGTGGAGCTGATGGATATACTGAAAGGCCATGGCTTCTCTGTATTTGATAGCGCCGAATACATCGGTGGTATCTGTGCCGAAGGTGCTGCATACTACACCCGCAAACAACTGGATGCTCTGACGGAATTTGTAAAGAGACCGCAGATTGGTGCAAAAGGTATGGTTTACGCCCGTGTAGAGGAAGACGGAAATGTAAAATCAAGTGTTGACAAATTCTATACGCAGGAAATACTGCAACAGGTGAAAGAAGCTTTCGGTGCCAAACCGGGTGACTTGATTCTGATTTTGAGCGGCGACGACACCATGAAGACACGCAAGCAACTTTGCGAGCTTCGTCTGGAAATGGGTAGCCAACTGGGATTGCGTGATAAGAACACATTCGCATGCCTGTGGGTAGTAGACTTCCCGATGTTTGAATGGAGTGAGCAAGAAAACCGCTTGATGGCTATGCACCATCCGTTTACCCATCCGAAAGACGAGGACATTGATTTACTGGATACTGATCCGGCAGCAGTACGTGCCGATGCTTATGATATGGTAATCAATGGTGTGGAAGTCGGTGGCGGTTCAATCCGTATCCACGATCCGAAGTTGCAGGCAAAGATGTTCGAAATCCTGGGATTCACTCCTGAAAAAGCAGAAGAACAATTCGGATTCCTGATGAATGCATTCAAATACGGTGCACCTCCTCATGGCGGTCTGGCATATGGTCTTGATCGTTGGGTATCTCTCTTTGCCGGATTGGATAGTATTCGTGACTGCATCGCATTCCCGAAGAATAACAGTGGACGCGACGTGATGCTGGATGCTCCCGCGGCACTTGATCCGTCTCAGTTGGACGAACTGAATCTGATCGTAGATATCAAAGAATAAGAGTAGGTTAGTTTGTTGTGAGAGAGTCGAGACGCATCTTCCGTTTTGCGGTAATCGGTACGCTGAATGCCCTGATTATAGCAGCAGTCATCTGGCTGATGATGGATGAACTGGACATCGACTATATGCTCTCTAACATAACTGCTTACGTCATTGCACAGACTCATAATTTTATCTGGTGCAAGCACTGGATATTTCCTTTGGATGATAAAGAAAAGAAGAGCAACACCTGGAGGCAGGTGTTGCTCTTTTCTATCGCTTTCGGAATGGCGTATCTGGCGCAATTCCTATTTCTGGTAGTGTTGGTCGAGGCACTGAATTGTGATGAATACCTGGCTCAGTTCCTGGGACTGTTTATCTACGGAGGCGTGAATTTTATAATGAACAGGAGAATCACGTTCCGTTAACGTTTTATCAAACTGCGTTTTGCTGCGCTTTTATCAAATTGCGCTTTATCGCACTTTTATCGAATTGCATTTTAATCGAGGAATCGTTTCGTCAATCCACCGTATTCATCGATACGGCGGTCGCGCAGGAAAGGCCACCAACGGCGTACATTTTCAGAGCGTTCCATATCTATCTCCACTACTATATTTTCCGGACGGTCGTTTCCGGCTTGTGCAAGGAATTCTCCTTGCGGACCTGCTACAAAACTATTTCCCCAGAATTGGATGCCATTTGTCTGCATGGACGGATCGGGTTCGTGACCGACACGGTTAACGGAGATAACAGGAAGTCCGTTGGCTACGGCATGGGCACGCTGGGAGATAATCCAGGCATTGAGCTGGCGTGCCTTTTCATCATCGGCGTCACTGCTTTCCCAACCGATGGCGGTGGGGTAGATTAATAATTCGGCACCTTTCAATGCCATCAGGCGGGCAGCTTCGGGATACCACTGATCCCAGCAAACAAGTACGCCCAGTTTTCCGAGAGAGGTTTGGATAGGTTCGAAACCTATATCTCCGGGAGTGAAATAGAACTTTTCATAATAGGCCGGATCGTCGGGGATATGCATCTTGCGGTATTTTCCGGCAATGCTTCCGTCACGATCAAAAACGACGGCGGTGTTATGATAGAGTCCCGGAGCACGTTTCTCAAATAGGGAGGTCACCAATACGATTTTATTGGCAGCGGCCAGTTCGGAATAAAATCCGGTGGAAGGGCCGGGAATCGTTTCCGCCAGATCAAACAGTTGCGTGTTTTCAGTCTGACAGAAATACAGGGAGTTGTGTAGTTCCTGTAATACAACCAGTTGCGCACCATGTGCAGCACAAGCTTCTATGCTTTTAGCCAGGTTCATCAGATTCGTACGAAAATCTGCTGTATTGGCTTGCTGAATAATTCCGACTTTTACTTTTCTCATATCTTTCTAATTTTATTTCAATACACCGGCAGGGTACTGCATCGTAACGCAATGGAGCGATCCATGCTGCTTTATCAGCGCCCGGCAATCAATGCCTACAATCTCATATTCCGGGAACGCTTCCTGCAAGACTTCTTTAGCACGTTGGTCATTCTCCGGCTGACGATAAGTAGGATAAAGCACTGCATCATTCATTATCAAGAAATTGGCATACGTTGCGGGGAGGCGTTCGCCCTCTTCCTCAATCTTGTCCACCATAGGCAATGCCAACAGGTGGTAGGGGTTTCCATTCAAAGTACGGAAGGTTTTCAGTTGTTCTTCCATTTGATGGAGTGCTTCGTAATGTTCATCCTGCGTATCGGTACATTGCACATAGGCAATAGTATCCGGTGAGCAAAGACGAGCGAGCGTATCGACATGACTATCCGTATCATCTCCCGCCAAATACCCATGATCGAGCCAAAGTACCTGTTTCAGATGAAATACAGAACAGAGATAGTCTTCGATTTCATCGCGGCTCATCTGCCCGTTACGATTGGGAGAAAGCAAACACTCGGACGTGGTGAGTAATGTGCCCAACCCGTCACTCTCAATGGAACCACCTTCCAGGACAAAACCCAGACGATTAACATACCGCCCATTCAGGAAACCGGATTCCACAGCCTGACGGGTAATCAGGTTATCTTTATCCGAAGCGAATTTCAGCCCCCAGCCATTAAACATAAAATCAAGAAGCGAAGCGCCTTCTGAATCCAACATGGTAATTGCACCATGATCACGTGCCCAAGTATCATTCGTTTCACACTCCATGAAACGGACATTCTGCATATTGACGGTAGCTGAAATCTGCTTTTTGACCTCCTCCGGTTCGGGAGTTACGATCAGAAGCAATTCCCGTTGGGTTATTTCGCGTGCGATAGCGGCAAAGCAGACTTGTACTTCCGTAAGCATATGTGCCCAGTCAGTTCCGGCATGGGGCCAAGTCAGCTGTATTCCGCTTTGCGGCGCCCATTCGGCAGGTAAAACAGCATTGAACGTATCACTCATATTTATCATTCTTTCTTTTCTTCTTTCGGCTTGCGGTCAAAGAACGGATTCTTGGTCGAAGCACTGACCGGAATAGCATACACGGATCTGCATCCCGGCAACCACTCCAATTGCTGCGCAGCAAGTCCGGCAGAGAACATCACACGGGTATCCACACGCAAATCAGCCGCCGTGGCGCAAGCCGAACCGATAGCTATACCTACATCGACCGAATTCACAGCACAAGGCACACCTTCAAGGCGTCCCGTACAAGTGGGATAACCACAATGGCCGCAATTCAATCCTTGCGCCTGCTCGCGCGTACCTATTATAATTACACATTCAGCCTGCAAAATGTTGGCGGCATCCCGCAAAAAGAACTTCATTCCGTGTTCTTCCACCATGGCAACCATCTTGTCCGACAATACTTTTAAATCGTCTCCGGTGACCATAGCTATTTCAATTATATCTACACCTTTTCCCTTCGGAGCGGTACGGGCAGCAGTCATCATCTGCCTTGCCACATCCAACACATGTTCGTGGCGGCTTGCACGTTCGTTCTGTATCATAATTCTCACTTTTATTAAAAACTGATAGCAAAGATAATGCAAATTGAGTGCAGAACTTTCATGCTTGCATGAAAAAGTTATGCCAAAATGCAGCTTATCTTATTTAAAGATACTGATTTCAGCCAATAATCCGTCGTTTTCTCAGAATTCCTTTCTATATTTGCTTTCAAATGGAGACCAGGACTATACTTCAAATAGACAACGCATGCATCGCTTTCGGAGCAGATACACTTTTTTCCGGTTTTTGCTTACAACTGCACGAAGGGGAAATCGCCTGCATTTCCGGACAATCGGGGCGGGGAAAGACCTCCTTGCTGAATGCAGTTTTAGGATTTGTACCCCTCAAAGCAGGGAGCATCACCGTTAACGGCATTTTACTGGAAAAAGGAACTATCGACCAAATTCGCAGGCAAGTGGCATGGATACCGCAAGAACTGGCGCTTCCATCGGAATGGGTGAAGGAAATGGTGCAACTCCCTTTCAATCTGAAAGCTAACCGGAATACCCCCTTTTCACTGGACAAACTATTTGCCTGTTTCGATGAATTGGGGCTGGAAGAGGAATTGTACGATAAACGTGTGAATGAGATCTCCGGAGGACAACGGCAACGTATCATGATTGCCGTAGCCACCCTGATGCAAAAGCCGCTGCTGATTGTGGATGAACCGACTTCCGCACTGGATTCGGACTCTACGGATAAAGTACTTGCTTTCTTCCGGAAACGAATGAGGGAGGGAAGTGCCATTCTCGCCGTCTCTCACGACCAGGGATTTGCGCAAGGATGTAACCAGATGATAACGCTATAACTAAGAGATTAATAAAGTGGGAACTATCGACATATCATATACCAGTTTAGCCATCGGATTGTTGCTGTTGCTCATTCCGCTGTTCTACTTGTGGAAGTTCAAGACAGGGCTATTGTGGGTTACCGTGATTGGTATCGCACGGATGATTGTACAACTTTTCTTTATCGGTATCTACCTGAAATACTTGTTTCTGTGGAATAACCCGTGGATCAACTTTCTGTGGGTGATTATTATGATATTCGTCGCCGCACAAACCGCCCTGGCACGCACCCAATTGAAACGGAAAATACTGTTTATTCCTATCTCCATAGGTTTCTTATTCAGTGTTGTCTGCATCGGCATGTACTTCATTGCCATTGTATTACGGTTGGAGAATGTGTTCAGTGCCCAGTATTTTATTCCGATATTCGGTATCCTGATGGGAAACATGCTATCCAGCAATGTCGTTGCGCTGAATGCTTATTACAGCGGATTGAAACGGGAACAACAATTGTATCGCTATCTGCTTGGCAATGGCGCCACAAGGGCAGAGGCACAGGCGCCTTTTATCAAACAGGCTATCATTAAGTCTTTTAGTCCGTTGATTGCCAATATTGCCGTTATGGGCTTGGTGGCACTGCCCGGCACAATGATCGGACAAATCCTGGGAGGTAGTAGCCCGAATGTCGCCATCAAATATCAAATGATGATTATGGTGATAACCTTCACGGCATCCATGCTTTCGCTGATGATTACCATCTCGTTGGCATCGCGTAAGTCGTTCGATGCCAACGGAAAACTATTGCAGGTAATGGTAGAGAAAAAGGAAAAGAAGAAAAACCGTTAATGCTCTACTTTTTCAGGAGTATAACGCAACTGCACATACTGTACGCCGGGTTTTATATAAGCACTATCCATCAATACTTTCCTTACCCGGAACGTCTCAAGACGGCGATTTATATAACTTTTTATATATCCTTTCTGCGGTTTCACATACGAAAGTACTTCTATACGCCCTGCCAAATGGATATTGACTTTGGCTTTCACGGTACGTACCGCCCCCGGCCTCTTTGACGATTGTCCGGGCATTTCCTTATGTTTATCTATCCAGAAGATAGCTGTAGCCTTCGGAGTAGTATCCACAAATTCCTCTTGTGCATCCTCTTCACCGCCATCCTGGGCTTTGGGTGAGGGTTGGCACGAGAAAAGAATGCATAATAAAGCGAAAAACGAGAAAAGTAATACTTTCATGGTATAGAGTTTTACAATTATCCGAACAAATATATAAAAAAAGAGTAAAACAAACAGTTATTCAGTGCATTTTTACTATATTTGCACCGAAATTTTCTATTCACATAATGAGAATTAAGGAGATAGTAAGCGCCCTTGAACGGTTCGCGCCTCTGCCATTGCAAGACGGATTTGATAATGCCGGCCTGCAAATCGGATTGACAGAAGCGGAAGCAACAGGGGCTTTGTTGTGTCTTGACGTCACTGAAGCCGTGCTGGACGAGGCGATTGCGTTAGGGTACAATCTTGTCATATCCCATCATCCGCTGATATTCAAAGGATATAAATCCATCACGGGTAGGGACTATGTAGAGCGTTGTATCATGAAAGCAATCAAGAATGATATCGTGATCTACTCAGCACATACCAACTTGGACAATGCTCCGGGAGGGGTGAACTTCAAGATTGCCGAAAAAATAGGATTGAGTAATGTACGCGTGCTGGAAGCCAAAGAGAATGCTTTGGTAAAATTGGTGACTTTTGTACCCACAGCACAGGCGGAAGATGTTCGTAAAGCTTTATTTGCAGCCGGATGCGGTTGCATAGGGAACTATGACGCATGCAGCTACAATGTAGAAGGAGAGGGAACTTTCCGTGCTCAGGAGGGTAGCCACCCGTTCTGTGGAAGCATCGGAGAGTTGCATACGGAAAAGGAAGTGCGGATAGAGACCGTATTGCCTGCCTATAAGAAATCGGAAGTTATCAAAGCTCTACTGAGTGCCCATCCGTATGAGGAACCTGCATTCGATTTATATCCTTTGCAGAATAGCTGGACACAGGCTGGGGCAGGAGTTATCGGAGAACTGGAAACACCGGAAACGGAGTTGGAGTTTCTGAAACGCATCAAGAAGACCTTTGAAGTGGGCTGTTTGAAGCATAACAAGCTGACCGGACGTGAAATACAGACCGTGGCACTGTGTGGAGGAGCCGGAGCATTTCTGATGCCGCTTGCCATACGCAACGGCGCAGACGTGTTCATCACCGGAGAAATCAAGTATCACGATTACTTCGGACACGATACGGATATTCTGTTGGCAGAGATAGGACATTACGAAAGCGAACAATATACAAAAGAAATATTCTATACAATAATCCGGGAGTTGTTTCCTAACCTTGCGCTGCAACAGTGCAAAGTGAATACCAATCCCATAAAATATTTATAAGTAAAATGGCTAAAGAAGCAAAAAAAGATCCTCAGGAATTGACCGTGGAGCAGAAGTTGAAAGCCCTGTTCCAGTTGCAGACTATGTTGTCTAAGATTGATGAAATCAAGACTTTAAGAGGTGAACTTCCGCTGGAAGTACAGGACTTGGAAGATGAAATCGCCGGTCTGAGCACTCGTATCGACAGAATTAAGGCAGAAGTAGCCGAACTGAAATCCGCCATCGCTACCAAGAAAGTGGAGATTGAAACTTCAAAAGCTTCTATCGCAAAATACAAGGAACAGCAGGAGAATGTACGCAACAACCGTGAGTACGACTTCCTAAGCAAAGAAATCGAATTCCAAACTCTGGAAATGGAGCTTTGCGATAAGAGAATCAAAGAGTTTGCTGCACAGGAACAGGAGAAATCTGCTGAAGCTGCAAAGAGCACAGAAGCGTTGGACGAAAGACAGAAAGACCTGGACGTTAAGAAGAACGAACTGGACGAAATCATCTCTGAAACCAAGCAGGAAGAAGAAAAGCTGAGAGACAAAGCCAAAGAACTTGAAACTAAGATCGAACCGCGCTTGCTCCAGTCTTTCAAGCGTATCCGTAAGAACTCTCGCAACGGATTGGGTATCGTATATGTACAGCGTGACGCTTGTGGCGGTTGCTTCAACAAAATCCCACCCCAGAGACAACTGGATATCCGTTCTCGTAAGAAAATCATCGTTTGCGAGTATTGCGGACGTATCATGATTGACCCGGAATTGGCTGGTGTAACCATCGAACACAAGGAAGAGGTAAAGGAAAAGCCGACTAGAAGAAAAAAGACTGCGGAATAATATTCGGCGGTGTATATATAGGAAAGGACGCCCCTGCAAGCAATAAGATGTCGCTTGCAGGGGCGTCCTTTCCTATATATACACTACCGAAGTCGTTGAATTAAACTCATTATTGTAGGGGTATGGATTATCTCTTACTTCACTTTATAAGTGCACAGTCGTTTCCTCTCATGAAAATTCTGTTTACCCCAAATGATAGCTTTGTTAACCCCGCACGGTAACTCCATTTACATATCGCGGTAAAGGTCGTTACATGCCGAAGTAAAAGCCGTTACAATAAGGGGTAAAGGTTGTTACATACGGCGGTAAATACTTTTACATCTTGCAGTAAGCTGTCGGTAAATACAGTTAATTGATTATCAGCAAACTAACAAAAGGATACCAGCAATCTTTAATTCATTTCTTCAATTATAGATCACGCACACCAATCCACATCCATCTGTCAGAACCCCATTATAACCTCCCCAATCTTCTCTAAACAAATAGAGCTCCAGGTTGTTATGAACCCTGTATCACAAAAAACAACCTAAACCTATGAAGATTAAAGCTTGGGGCAGCGTGCTGCTCTTATCGTGCCTATGTTCTGCCGTCACGGCACAGAATGGCAACCGTTATCTGGAAAAACCATTGCCCCGAGGCTGGGGGAATACGGTGATTCCGAACTCTAAAACGGTCCCTACTTCCACAGGAACCGCTAATTCTACCACGGCATCCGCAGATGATAACTTATTCAGCGGACAGATATTACCGGTAGATGACCAGTGGTGGAAAGCATTCAATGACCCGGTACTGGACTCTCTTATCAGCGTAGCATCCGGCGAAAACTATTCCGTACTTGCCGCTATAGACCGTATGGAGCAGGCACGTGCCAGCCTGAGGATGGAGCGCAGTATTTTTTTCCCTTCTATTTCTTTAAATGGTGGATGGATCCGCCAGCAAAGCAGTGGAAACACCACCGAATTGCCCCAATCCATCACACATTATTATGATGCGTCACTCAATGCCAGTTGGGAACTGGATATATTCGGAAGCATCCGGCAACGGGTAAAGGCGCAACGGGAAACATTCCAAGCCAGCCGTGAAGAGTACATCTCCGTACAGGTATCCCTCTGTGCACAAGTAGCTTCTGCCTACATCAACCTGCGGGAACTGCAACAGGAACTGCAGGTAGTAATGCATAACTGCCGGACGCAAGAAGAAGTACTCAACATCACCAAAGTACGCTACAACACGGGACTTGTATCGAAACTGGATGTAGCACAGGCTAAATCAGTGTATTTCAGCACTAAAGCATCTGTTCCGCAACTGGAATCCGGAATCAGCCAATACATCAACTCGCTGGCTATTCTGCTGGGAACTTATCCGCAGGAGATACGCCCCACATTGGAAAGAATCGGGAAATTGCCCGACTACATGGAACCTGTTGGAGTAGGATTACCCGCCGATTTATTGCTCCGTCGTCCCGATGTGCGCCAAGCCGAAAGACTGGTTAATGCACAAGCCGCACTATTGGGAGCCAGCAAAAGCGACTGGTTGCCACAAGTATTCCTGAAAGGATCTGTAGGATATGCCGCCCGTGATCTGAAAGACCTGACCCGACGGAAAAGCATGACATTTGAAATTGCCCCAACCCTCAGTTGGACACTCTTCAGCGGAACAAAGCTGGTGAATGCCACCAAACAGGTACGTGCACAATTGGACGAAGCGGTGCATAACTTCAACGAAACCGTGCTTACCGCTGTACAGGAAACGGACAATGCGATGAATAATTACCGGAATTCCATCAAGCAGATTGTCGCCCTCCGGGAAGTACGAAATCAGGGACAAGAGACACTGAAACTCTCCCTGGAGCTTTATAAACAGGGACTTAGTCCTTTCCAGAATGTACTGGATGCACTCCGTTCGCTACTGACGTACGAAAACCAGTTGACACAGGCGGAGGGTAGTTCACTGCTATATCTGGTGTCATTGTACCAGGCACTGGGAGGAGGATATAAAGAGAACTGAGTAATAATTCCTAAACCATAACCATATATGAAAAATGAAATGTACATCATCCTCACGCTGATTCCGTTACTGGCGGGATGTGGGGATAAAAAAGAAGCAGCGCGCGGAGCGATGCCCGTTCCGGAGATAAGCGTAGCCAGTCCGGTGGTGAAAGACATCACACTGACTAAAGAGTATCCGGGTTATCTGAGTTCGGAAAAGACCGTCGACCTGGTGGCACGGGTGAACGGGACCCTGCAAACCATCGCCTACGCTCCGGGAAGCAGAGTTCAGAAAGGGCAGGTGTTGTTCGTCATCGAACCCACTATTTACCAGGACAATGTAGAACAGGCGGAAGCGGAACTGAACACCGCCCGAGCTAATCTGGAATATGCCCAGAACAACTATGCCCGTATGCTGGAAGCTGTGAAAAGCGATGCTGTAAGCCAGATACAGGTGTTACAGTCGAAATCGAATGTTGCCACTTCACAAGCGGCAGTCAGCAACGCCGAAGCTGCACTGAATACGGCACGCACGAACCTGGGTTACTGCACAGTCCGGGCGCCGTTTGATGGGACTGTCAGCCGGAATCAAGTCGATGTGGGCAGTTATGTAGGGGGAAGTTTGCAACCTGTCACCCTTGCCACGATCTATAAAGATGACCTGCTATATACATACTTCAATATCACTGATAACCAGTGGCTTGCCATGCTGATGCAACAAGGAACCGTACAGCAGAAAGATACACTACCCCGGCAAATCACTGTTAACCTGGGGGAAGACGGCATACAACCGTATCCTGCCACACTCGATTACTTTGCACCGAATGTAGACCTGAGCACCGGAACTCTGAATCTGCGTGCCCGCCTGGACAACCCGAAAGGTTTACTGAAAAGCGGACTTTATGTCAGTATCACCTTGCCATACGGCAAAGAATCGCAGGCAATACTGATACCGGATGCGTCCATCGGTACCGATCAATTGGGAAAATATGTGTATGTAGTAAACGATTCCGGTATGGTGCGCTATCGCCACATCGAGGTGGGACAGTTGATAGACGACAGTCTGCGACAAATAACCGGCGGACTCTCGCCACAAGAACGCTACGTTACCCGGGCACTGATGAAAGTGCGGGAAGGGATGAAAGTAAAGCCCATCAGCAAATAACCAATCGTAAATAACTAAATACTAAGCTCATGTTCTCAAAATTCTTCATAAACCGTCCTATCTTTGCTACCGTGCTTGCGCTGCTGATCGTGGTGGCGGGACTGGTCACATTGGGCATACTCCCCATTGCGCAGTATCCGGACATTACGCCGCCTACCGTTCAGGTCAGCGCCGTCTATCCGGGTGCCAATGCGCAGACAGTGGCCCAAACCGTGGGTATACCCATCGAGCAGCAAGTAAACGGAGTGGAAGGCATGCTTTATATGTCCTCCAATTCCTCCTCATCGGGTGCCTATTCGCTCACCATTACTTTTGCCGTCGGAACAGATATCGACATGGCAACCGTACAAGTCCAAAACCGTGTCAGTGTGGCACAGGCTTCATTACCAACCCCGGTAGTGGTACAGGGAGTAACCGTTCAAAAGCAGTCGTCGAACATCGTGATGTTCCTCACCATGACTTCCGAAAACAAGGAATATGACGGACTATACCTCAGCAACTACGCCACCCTGAACCTTGTCGACCAGTTGACGCGCGTACCGGGTGTAGGCGCTGTCAATGTGATGGGAGCGGGAGACTACTCCATGCGTATCTGGCTGGACCCGGCAGCACTGCGTATCCGTAATCTTTCGGCAGCCGATGTCTACCAGGCCATTCAATCACAAAATGTAGAAGTCAGTGCCGGAGCCGTGGGACAACCCCTGCCGGGAAATCCTACTCCGGACAACACTAACATCGGCAATGTCTCTTCCGGCAACAATGCCCCTGCCTATCAATACAGTCTGACGGTGAAAGGGCGACTTTCGTCTCCCGAAGAGTTCGGCAATATCATCTTACGAACAGAAGCGGGCGGGAGAGTGCTTCGCCTCCGTGATGTGGCTCACATCGACCTTGGCTCCGCATCCTACAGCGTCGTATCCCGGCTGAACGGGCAACCTACCGCCGCCATTGCCATCTATCAGCAACCGGGTTCCAATTCGCTGGATGTATCCAAAGGCGTGAAAGAGAAGATGCAGGAACTGTCAGAATCGTTCCCCAGCGGCATCCATTACAGTGTAACCCTGGATACGACGGACGTCATCCACGCTTCAGTAGACGAAGTGCTGGTAACTTTCCTGGAAACAACCCTGCTTGTGGTACTTGTCATCTTCCTTTTCCTACAGAATTGGCGGGCGGTTATCATTCCGTGTATCACCATTCCCGTATCACTTATCGGTACTCTGGCAGTGATGGCGCTCTTCGGATTCTCCATCAATACACTGACGCTGTTCGGACTGATACTTGCTGTGGCCATTGTGGTGGATGACGCCATTGTGGTAGTGGAAAACTCCACGCGTTTGCTTGATACAGGGCAGTACAGTGCCCGGCAGGCGGTCATTCAAGCGATGGGGGAGATCACCGGTCCGATTGTGGGCGTAGTGCTGGTGTTGCTTGCCGTATTTATTCCGACAATGCTCGTCAGCGGTATCTCCGGGCAGCTTTATAAGCAGTTTGCGCTGACTATTGCTGCCAGCACCGTGCTAAGCGGTTTCAACTCGCTGACACTGACTCCTGCATTGTGTGCCTTGATATTACAGCCCACAAAACCTGCACAGTCGCCACTTTTCCGGGGCTTCAACTTTGTGTACGACAAGACACAAGGGATATATGATAAAACCGTGGGTTGGTTGCTCCGGCGCCCTGCCGCTGCACTGTTGTCTTATGCCGGGTTTACGGCACTCGCTGTGATCCTGTTTATGAAGTGGCCCAGCACCTTTATTCCCGAAGAAGATGACGGGTATTTCCTTGCCGTGGTGCAATTGCCGCCTGCCTCAAGTCTGGAACGTACAGAAGCTGTCGGACGTGAGATCAATGAAATCCTCAACAGCTATCCCGAAGTGAAAAATTATATCGGCATATCCGGCTTCTCTGTCATGGGAGGCGGGGAACAGAGTAATTCCGGCACCTATTTCGTCATCTTGAAGAACTGGGACGAGCGTAAAGGAAAGGAACATACGGCCCAGTCTGTAGTAAATCGTTTCAATGCGCAGGCTTATGGAATTCAGGAAGCAGAAGTTTTTGCCATGGTGCCCCCTGCCATTCCCGGACTCGGTGCTACGGGCGGTCTACAGCTACAAGTGGAAGATCGTAATAACCTCGGTGCCACAGAAATGCAACATGCCGTAGAGACGCTGATGGCAACCTATCACACCAAACCTGCATTGGCATCCGTCAGCAGTCAGTACCAGGCTAATGTACCCCAGTATTTCCTGAACATCGACCGGGATAAAGTGCAATTGATGGGTATTCCGCTGAACAGTGTCTTCACTTCCTTAGGTTACTACATGGGAGCTGCTTATGTGAACGATTTCGTTGAGTTCGGCCGTATTTATCAGGTAAAACTCGGTGCACGGGATCGTGCCCAACGGATCATTGACGATGTACTGAAGTTGAGTGTACAGAATGCATCGGGAGAGATGGTACCGTTTTCAGCCTTTATGCGGGTGGAGGAACAGTTGGGAATGGACCAGATCAACCGTTACAATATGTATTCCACTGCCTCCGTCACTTGCAACGTAGCCCCGGGAAGCAGTTCCGGAGAGGCGATACAACAAATGGAGGCACTCTTTAAGGAGCAATTGGGCGATGAATTTGGTTATGAATGGACGTCAGTAGCTTATCAGGAAACGCAGGCGGGAACAACGACAACCGTTGTGTTTGTAATGGCGTTACTCGTTGCCTTCCTGGTACTTGCAGCACAGTACGAGAGTTGGACGAGCCCGGTAGCTGCGGTCATCGGACTTCCGGTAGCATTGTTGGGAGCGATGATTGGCTGTCTCATTATGGGAACACCTGTCAGCATCTATACACAAATCGGTATTATCCTGCTTGTGGCACTGTCGGCAAAGAATGGTATTCTGATTGTAGAGTTCGCCCGCGATTTCCGTGCGCAAGGCAACTCCATTCGTGATGCGGCATTCCAGGCAGGGCATATCCGTTTGCGGCCTATCCTGATGACATCCCTGGCATTTGTATTCGGTGTGATGCCGTTGCTGTTTGCTACGGGTGCAGGAGCGGAAAGCCGTATTGCACTGGGAGCTGCCGTCGTATTCGGTATGGCACTGAATACACTGCTTGCCACAGTTTATATTCCTAATTTCTATGAGTTGATGCAGAAGATACAGGAAAAATTGGGAAAGAAGCAGATAGAAGAAAAGACTGAGAAGGTTTAGACCCTGATTGGGTTCATTGATTTAGATCCTGATTAGTCTCATTGAAAAGGGCTACACCCTTTGCCTCACATGGCTACACCATATCCCCCAAAGGGTGTAGCCATCCGGGGTAAAGGGTGTAGCCCTTTTTAGAGGATATTATAACGTCTGATAATCAGGAATATCCGGAAGAAAAGTATAGCTATTCCGCTCGTAATCCATCCGGCAGCAATAGTGCTGCATTCCATTACTCACTACCAAGTAATCTACTTTCAGCACCATATTGTAGCGTGTAATCTGGTCGAACACAGCTTGCGTAATCTCTATGTCCGGCGCTTTATACTCCACAATCATCCGTGCCGTGAGGTCACGACGGTAAAGCACTGTGTCACAACGTTTCTTCGTTCCGTTGAGCTGTACCTGTACCTCGTTCGCCATCAATGTCTGCGGATATCCTTTATGGTTCAGCAGAAAATGTACGAAATGCTGGCGTACCCATTCTTCGGGCGTCAGTGCTACATATCGGCGCCGTATCACGTCGAAAATAGCAGGTTTCCCTTCACGGTTCACGACTTTAGCATCAAATACAGGTAAGTTTAACGATAACATATTGATATGTGATAAGTGATTAACAAATTTCCGAATTCTACTTTTTTATTGTACTTTTGTGAGTTAAATAATCGCTCCCTGAAAGTATTTAGGGAACAAATTTAATGAAATCTTATGAAAACAAAGCAAGAAATCGTAGCTAACTGGCTGCCTCGTTACACAAAACGTAAGCTTGAGGACTTTGGAGAGTATATTCTGTTGACTAACTTCAACAAGTATGTGGATATTTTTGCGGAGAAGTTCAATGTGCCCGTTCTTGGTAAAGACGCTAATATGACGTCTGCTTCAGCAGAAGGCATGACCATTATCAACTTTGGTATGGGAAGCCCTAACGCTGCAATTATCATGGATTTACTAAGTGCTATACAGCCCAAAGCCTGCCTGTTCCTGGGCAAGTGCGGTGGTATCGATAAGAAAAACAGAATAGGGGATCTCATCCTTCCTATCGCCGCCATCCGTGGCGAGGGAACTTCCAATGACTATTTCCCGCCCGAAGTACCGGCGCTACCGGCATTTATGTTGCAACGTGCCGTTTCTTCATCCATCCGCGACCATGCTCGCGACTATTGGACAGGTACCGTATACACTACCAACCGCCGCATTTGGGAACATGATGAGGAATTCAAGGAATATCTGAAGAAAACCCGTGCCATGGCCGTCGATATGGAAACAGCGACTCTCTTCAGCTGCGGTTTTGCCAATCACATTCCTACCGGAGCCATCTTACTGGTTTCTGACCAGCCGATGATTCCTGAAGGAGTAAAAACCGATAAAAGCGATAATCTGGTTACCCAAAACTACGTAACCGAGCACGTTGAAATCGGCATCGCATCCCTACGTATGATTATTGACGAGAAGAAAACCGTAAAACATCTGAAATTCGACTGGTAAAAACGAATATGGCAAAACAGGAAATCACGTGTGATGACATCTTAAAGGAACTGAGAGCGAAGCAATACCGTCCCGTCTATTATCTTATGGGCGAGGAACCCTATTACATCGACCTCATTGCCGACTATATAACAGACAATATTCTGACCGAAACGGAAAAGGAGTTCAACCTGACCGTTGTATACGGGGCAGATGTGGATATAGCTACTGTTATTAATGCCGCCAAGCGTTATCCGATGATGTCCGAGCATCAGGTGGTGGTGGTAAAGGAAGCGCAGAATATCCGTAATATGGAGGAACTTTCTTATTACCTCCAAAAACCGCTGCTTTCTACCATATTAGTAATATGCCATAAACATGGCGTACTGGATCGAAGAAAGAAACTGGCTGCCGAAATCGAAAAGACTGGTGTCCTGTTTGAATCTAAAAAAGTGAAGGATGCGCAACTGCCTGCATTCATCACTTCTTATATGAAACGCAAAGGTATCGACGTGGAACCTAAAGCCACTGCCATGCTGGCCGATTTCGTTGGCGCCGACCTCAGTCGCCTCACAGGAGAGCTGGAAAAACTGATCATTACACTTCCAAAAGGTCATACACGCGTTACCCCCGAACAGATAGAGAAGAACATTGGTATCAGTAAGGATTATAACAACTTCGAATTGCGCAGTGCCCTCGTTGAAAAGGATGTCCTGAAAGCTAATAAGATAATAAAATATTTTGAAGAAAATCCGAAAACAAACCCTATTCAAATGACTTTATCTTTACTTTTTGGATTCTTTTCTAACTTGATGTTGGCCTATTATGCCCCTGAAAAATCGGAGCAAGGCATAGCCAACATGTTGGGACTACGCACCCCCTGGCAGGCCAAAGACTATCTCGCAGCTATGCGTCGATATAATGGAGTAAAGACTATGCAAATTATCGGAGAAATACGATATGCAGATGCAAAATCTAAAGGAGTGGGAAATCCATCTTTAAGTGACGGGGATATTCTTCGCGAACTGGTCTTCAAAATCCTGCATTAACAGCTTTTTCTTCTATATGCTCTTCATTAAACAAGAAATTTAGCTTTTCTTTCACTCCCTTCCACCGTTCCCAAACGTACTGTTCATAGGTAATAGAGTGTGGAAGGGTATCTGAAATACATACAATATATTATATAAAAACAGATGGTCTATATACAATGAACAGACCATTTATCTGATATAAACAGATGGTCTATTTAATGTAAATAGACCATCTGTTTTTATATAATATAATCTCCTGTCCCGAGTAAAGCAAGCATATTTTTATAGGAAAACAATGTACTTTTTCTAAGAAAAAAGGAAAATTATATTTAGAAAGCGGGCAGCAGATCAATGGAAATAGATCGTCTATTTCTTATTTTAGAGGAGATTATACTTGTTAACTATATCAGCAATAATAGAGAAGTAAATGCCATTTTCACTATCATTATGTCATTTCTCACTTAAAAAGGGGTTATTTTTCTAGAATAAAAGAATTTTAAAACTAAAAATAGGGTATAATACACTGTATTACAATTAAATACACTCAAAATAAGCTCCTGAGAATTAAGAAATTCCAAGTTCACGATCATTTATACAGAAATAAAGCAAGGATTTACAATTACGAAGACTTTAGAACATATCAATTGAACTCTCCTTATTTTAGTGTAACAAATTCTTTCTGTAATATCGAATCTATCATCAAGAATAAATGCAATTAGAAAAGGAAATAGTTGCTATTTCAACTATGAAATATTAAAAACGTAATATCACTATGTTCACAATTGGATATATAACAATTATAAATATAACGAACGTAATCAAAAGGTGTAATACACAATTGTAATAAGGTTGTTTTTAATGAAGTAATGATAAAATAACAAAGGCAATAGGATAGGGGTTAACGAGGAGTAAAATAACAATTAAATCACTAATAATCAATAACAATATAACCATTTATATGATCTATCAGTTCATAAATAGAGAAATCTATGAGAAAACAATTGTAATATGGGATATACTACAGAAAAAACTTAAACTTATATACATAATAACCAATAATATATATAGTTTTATTAAAGTACAAATATGGGCTTAAAATCTAAGTAATACATATCATCACATTTGTATATATAACATTTGAAATAGTGAGCACACAATTGTAATGCACAAGAATTCACATTTTTAATTTGCTTTTGTAACTTCGTTTTTTTACTTTTGTGATTCAAAAGAGAATCAATACAATTGTAAACATCACCTATATCGCAACAGTTATGAGCATAAAAGATAGGTTCAAAATGATCATGGATCGGGAAAAATTAACCGCAGGCGCATTTGCCGAAAGTATTGGTGTAGCTCAAGCTACCATCTCACATATTTTAGGTCCGCGTAATAAGTATCCAAGTACAGAAGTTATTCTTCGTCTACATCAAAGATATAATGATATAAATTTGGAATGGTTACTTACCGGACAAGGTGAAATGAGTAATACGTCTTCCGATTCTGATTCTTCTATCGAGAGCGGATTCGACTATCCATTATTCGCTGAGAATTCCGTAAATCCGTCCAAAGAGACAGGTCCGGCCGAAAATCGCAAGGAAATCGCATTAGAAACACCTGCAAATGCTACTAAAGAGATTGTAAAACAGGAGATTATCTATAAAGAAAGGCCTCCCAGAAAAATCACTGAAATAAGAATTTTCTTCGACGATAATACGTACGAGACGTTTAAACCCGAAAAGTAAGGCTCATAAACGACTATTTGCACAATTTCCCGTATCTTTGGATAAGATAAGCATCTCAGCAGAACTTTTTCATGCAAGCATGAAAGTTCTGCATTCGATTTGCATTATCTTTGTACCCTGAAGATAAAATTCACCTCTTTATATAGGATAATGAAAAAATACATTTTAGATTTGACAGTGACTGAGAACGTCCGACTGCACGCTAATTATGTGCTATTGAAACTGACGTCTCCGTCTCCGCTTCCGGATATGCTTCCGGGACAATTTGCGGAAATACGTGTGGACGGATCTCCAACTACTTTCTTGCGCCGCCCCATTTCCATTAATTATGTAGATAGACAACGCAATGAAGTATGGTTTCTGATCCAACTGATTGGAGACGGAACGAGGCAATTAGGCGAAGCAAAAGCCGGAGACACGGTCAACGTAGTACTTCCTTTGGGAAATGGCTTCACAATGCCTGAAAAGGCTTCTGATAAGCTTCTGTTAGTAGGTGGAGGTGTTGGTACAGCTCCCATGCTTTATCTGGGCGAGCAATTAGCTAAAAACGGTAGTAAACCGACGTTCCTTCTGGGAGCAAGAAGCAATAAGGACTTGCTGCAACTGGAGCAGTTTGCAGCTTATGGTGATGTATATACGACTACCGAGGACGGCAGTCATGGCGAAAAAGGATATGTGACACAACATTCCATATTGAATAAGGTGCAATTCGAGCAGATTTACACTTGTGGTCCTAAGCCTATGATGATGGCGGTGGCTAAATATGCCAAAAGTAAAGATATAGCTTGTGAAGTATCATTGGAAAATACAATGGCGTGTGGTATAGGCGCTTGCCTCTGTTGTGTAGAAAATACAACGGAAGGGCATTTATGTGTATGTAAAGAAGGTCCGGTTTTTAATATAAACAAACTATTATGGCAGATTTAAGTGTAAACATTGGAGAATTACAAATGAAGAATCCGGTGATGACGGCTTCCGGTACATTTGGATATGGTGAAGAGTTTGCCGATTTCATTGATATTACGCGAATAGGTGGTATAATTGTAAAGGGCACGACTCTTCACAAACGTGAAGGTAACCCATATCCGCGTATGGCAGAAACTCCGTCAGGTATGTTAAACGCTGTGGGACTGCAAAATAAGGGAGTAAATTACTTTGTTGAACAGATATATCCGCGTATTAAGGACATCGAAACCAATATGATTGTAAATGTTTCGGGTTCTGCCATAGAAGATTATGTAAAAACAGCGGAAGCCATTAACGAACTTGACAAAATTCCTGCCATTGAATTGAACATCTCTTGTCCCAATGTAAAGCAAGGTGGAATGGCTTTTGGCGTCACTGCAAAAGGAGCCGAAGAAGTGGTGAAAGCTGTGCGTGCAGCTTACAAAAAGACACTTATCGTAAAGCTGTCTCCCAATGTGACAAGCATCGCTGAAATAGCCCGTGCAGTAGAAAATGGCGGTGCAGACAGCGTTTCATTAATTAATACACTGCTTGGAATGGCTATAGACGCTGAACGCAGGCGTCCAATACTCTCTACCGTAACAGGTGGTATGTCCGGCGCAGCAGTAAAACCAATCGCACTCCGCATGGTATGGCAAGTTGCTCAGGCGGTAAAAATACCTGTCATTGGTTTAGGAGGTATCATGAACTGGAAAGACGCAGTGGAATTTATGCTTGCCGGGGCTTCAGCCATCCAAATCGGTACGGCAAATTTCATCGATCCGGCAGTTACAATTAAAGTAGCGGAAGGTATAAACGACTACCTCGATAGACACGGATATAAGTCCGTGAAAGAAATTATCGGTGCGCTTGAGGTATAACCAATAACAGGTGAATATCATTCGCACCTATTTTACATAAAAAAGGACATTCATTGCGAATGTCCTTTTTTTATTTTTATACAACTGATTTATTCCTCTCCCAGTAAATCCGGGCGGAGTCTGCGCGTCCGTTCCAAAGACTGTTGCAACTCCCATTCCTTAATCTTAGCCTCATGCCCGGACAATAAAATTTCCGGAACTTTCCAACCATTGTAATCGGCAGGTCTTGTATAGACCGGAGCAGCCAAAAGATTATCCTGGAACGAGTCGGATAACGCTGATTGCTCATCGGAAATAACACCGGGGATAATGCGGACAATAGCATCCGCCATCACTGCTGCCGCCAACTCTCCACCGGTCAGCACATAGTCCCCAATACTGATTTCTTTAGTGATCAGATGCTCGCGAATACGATAATCGATACCTTTAAAATGACCGCAAAGGATAATAAGGTTCTGGGTAAGTGAAAGTGTATTGGCCATTGGCTGATTGAACTGATCACCATCAGGAGTCGTAAAAATGACTTCATCATACTCCCGTTCTGCCTTCAAGGCATTGATACAGCGCTCTATAGGCTCTATTTTCATCACCATTCCGGCAAAACCGCCAAAAGGATAATCATCCACCCGTCGATATTTATCTTCAGTATAATCACGTAAATTATGAATATGTATTTCTGCAAGCCCTTTATTCTGAGCACGTTTCATAATGGAGCAATTGAAAAAGCCTTCAATCATCTCCGGTAGAACTGTTATTATATCAATGCGCATATTAATTTTAATTTTCTGCAAAAGTACAAATATTAGAGGAGAAACCTGTATTTTTGCGTTCAAACAATCTGAAATAGCTATGACTGCAAAAGAAAAGATAGATCAGCTCCGTGCCGAGCTGCATCGGCACAACTACAATTATTACGTGTTGAATGCTCCCGAAATCTCCGACAAAGAGTTCGACGACATGATGCGGGAATTACAGGATATGGAGCGAGAACATCCTGAATATCAAGACGAAACTTCGCCAACCATGCGCGTAGGAAGCGATTTGAATAAGAATTTCACGCAAGTGACACACAAATATCCCATGCTTTCGTTGGGTAATACCTATTCTGAAGGTGAGGTATCTGACTTTTATGATCGCACTCAAAAAGCCCTGAACGAAGATTTTGAAATCTGTGCCGAACTTAAATATGACGGTACTTCCATCTCGCTGACATACGAAAACGGCAAATTAATACGTGCCGTAACCCGTGGTGACGGTGAAAAAGGCGATGATGTAACGGATAATGTGAAGACAATCCGTACTATCCCCCTTGTTTTGCATGGTGATTATCCCCAATTATTTGAGATCAGAGGGGAAATACTAATGCCGTGGGAAGTCTTTGAGGAACTAAACCGCGAAAAAGAGGCGCGCGAAGAACCTCTTTTTGCTAATCCGCGTAATGCTGCATCAGGCACTTTGAAATTACAAAACTCTGCTATAGTTGCTTCCCGCAAACTGGATGCCTACCTTTATTATTTATTAGGCGAAGAACTTCCTTGCGACGGACATTATGAAAACCTGCAGAAAGCTGCACAATGGGGATTCAAAATCTCCGACCATATGAAGAAGTGCCACAGCCTGCAGGAAGTGTTCGATTACATCCATTATTGGGATACAGAACGGAAGAATTTACCTGTAGCCACGGATGGCATTGTTTTGAAAGTTAATAGCCTGAAACAGCAGAAAAACCTCGGTTTCACCGCAAAATCTCCTCGTTGGGCCATCGCATACAAGTTCCAGGCAGAGCGTGCATTGACCCGCTTAAACAAGGTGACTTACCAGGTGGGAAGAACCGGAGCAGTAACCCCTGTTGCCAACCTGGATCCGGTACAATTATCGGGTACAATCGTAAAACGCGCCTCACTGCATAATGCAGATATCATTGAAGGGCTCGACTTGCATGTCGGCGATATGGTTTATGTAGAAAAAGGTGGCGAAATCATACCCAAAATTACCGGAGTAGACAAAGATGCCCGGAGTATGATGGTAGGTGAAAAAGTGAAGTTCATCACTCATTGCCCTGAATGTGGCAGCAAATTAATCCGTTACGAAGGAGAAGCTGCACACTATTGCCCCAACGAAACGGCTTGTCCACCCCAGATTAAAGGAAAGATCGAGCATTTCATCAGCCGGAAGGCTATGAACATTGACGGATTAGGCCCGGAAACTGTGGATATGTTCTATCGGTTAGGACTCATTAAGGATACGGCAGATCTGTACAAGCTGACTGTAGACGATATCAAGAACCTGGACCGTATGGGAGATAAATCGGCGGAAAATATCGTCAAGGGTATTGCCCAAAGTAAGGAAGTGCCTTTTGAGCGAGCTTTGTTCGCCCTGGGTATCCGCTTTGTCGGTGAAACTGTAGCAAAGAAAATAGCTAAGTCCTTCACTGACATAGAAGAACTGGAAAATGCAGATCTTGAAAGATTGATAAATATCGATGAAATCGGTGAGAAAATAGCACAAAGTATCATTTCCTACTTCGCTAATCCTCTGAATAGAGAATTAATAGAGCGACTGAAAATTGCCGGATTACAGTTTAGCCGGAAGGAAGAAGATCTGAGCGGCTATACTGATAAGCTTGCCGGACAGTCTATTGTAATCAGCGGTGTGTTCACCCATCACTCCAGAGACGAATATAAAGATTTGATAGAGAAGAATGGAGGAAAAAATGTAGGTAGTATTTCTGCCAAGACCAGTTTTATCCTGGCAGGAGAAAATATGGGACCTGCCAAATTGGAAAAAGCGCAAAAGCTGGGTGTACAGATAATGAGCGAAGATGAGTTTTTAGCGCTCATTTCGTAACATTTTTCCAGTGAAATCTTTTTTATAGCTTATATTTGCTGTAGAAATCGAAAATATTCGTACTTTTGCGAGTCATTTAATTAGAGATTACTTAAATTTCACTCATGATACAGACTAAATTGAAAGGAATGGGGGTAGCGCTGATTACTCCTTTTAAAGAGGATGAAAGCGTTGATTACGATGCATTGATACGTTTGGTGGACTATCAACTTCAAAACAATACTGATTTTTTGTGTGTGCTGGGCACCACAGCAGAAACTCCGACACTGACGGAAGAAGAAAAAAAGAAAATCAAGAAAATGGTCATCGAACGCGTAAATGGTCGGATACCTATCCTGCTCGGTGTTGGTGGAAATAATACGCGTGCCATTGTGGATACGCTTCAAAACGACGATTTTACCGGAGTAGATGCCATTCTGTCTGTTGTTCCCTATTATAATAAACCTTCTCAGGAAGGTATTTATCAACATTATAAAGCAATTGCAGAGGCTACAGAGCTCCCAATTGTACTCTATAATGTTCCCGGTCGTACCGGTGTAAATATGAAAGCAGAAACCACGCTGCGCATTGCCCGTGACTTCAAAAATGTTATTGCTATCAAGGAAGCTTCCGGTGACATCACCCAAATGGATGATATCATCAAAAATAAACCGGCCAATTTTGACGTTATTTCGGGAGATGATGGTATTACCTTCCCTTTGATTACCTTGGGAGCTGTTGGTATCATATCGGTCATCGGAAATGCATTTCCACGCGAATTTAGCCGCATGGTAAGACTGGCATTGCGAGGAGATTATGCAAATGCATTGACTATCCACCATAAATTTGCCGAGTTATTCAAGCTTCTTTTTGTGGATGGCAATCCGGCAGGCGTAAAAGCAATGTTGAACGTTATGGGAATGATTGAGAATAAACTTCGCCTCCCGCTTGTGCCTACCAGGATTACTACTTTTGAAGCCATGCGGAAGATTTTGGATGAGTTAAATATTAAGTGCTAAGAAAAAGAATAGATATTTCTTTGTATCGTCCCCTGAGATGATTTTTTTCTCAGGGGATATTTTTTTCGTCTCACAAGCTGATTTTTACTGTCTCATGAGACGGATTTATTCATCTCAGGAAAGAAATTAATACTTATATCTGCACAAGCACACAGTTATATCGGATCAACGTAAAATCCTGAGGAGTAAATTTCTAAATTAGTATCTTTGCCTTCAAATTTATTTAGTATGGATTCCAATGGTTATCGCCTTCTGCTTCCTGAAGGTACTTTAGATTACTTTGATCTTGTAGATGTGCAGGAAACCTCTAGTGAGGTTGTTATTTATCTTGAAGAAAAGAATGTCGTTCCTGAGCAATATTCCAGCCAAGAAACCGAAAGCAAAGGATTCTATGATCCTGTGGTTGTTCAAGACTTCCCTCTTCGGGGAAAGAAACTTTTCCTGAATATCCGTCGTCGTCGCTGGATTTTAAAGAAGAGTAATGAGTACATCAGCCGCAACTGGCGTATTGGTCGCTGAAGGTACCCGTATGACGCAGGATTTTGCGTCTTTTTTAAAAGAGCTATATTGATAGTTATCCGGTTAGCTGTAAGTTATTGGGCACTCTGTATGGTATTGACGGAGCTCTTCTGGAGCGTCAATACTGCAATCATCTGAGTGGTTATCTTCACTGGGATCAGCTTGCTCATGCACAGGATTGGCTGCTTTTTGAAAAGAATATCGGTGCTTACGTCTGTATTGATGAGGTTGCCCTTTCGCGTGGTGAGCTCTATACCATACTCACCAACAAGGCTGCCCATGGTGGCAAAGGCAGTATTATCGCCATAATAAAAGGCACAGATGTCTGTACGGTAAGTTCTGTCTTACTCAGGCTTTCCCGCCGTCGCCGCTATCAAGTACGTGAGATAACCTTGGATATGGCTCCCAATATGGAGCAGATTGCCCGTAGCTGTTTTATTGCCTATGCAAAAGCCTGTGACAGGATATACCACGCTCCCGTTTTCTCTAATGGAGACACGCGGAAACAGCTGCTGGCAAGAAGTATCTATCTTCTTTACAAGAAAGAATCCTTGTGGACCCAGTCTCAAAGAGAACGGGCTGATATCCTGTTTAAAGAGTATCCGGAGATTAAGAAAGGCTATTATCTGGCCATGCGTTTAGGCCTGATTTATCATCAGTGTAAGTTTAAGGATGTAGCCTTGACGAGACTTGCAAGATGGTATGATGAGGTAGACAAATCCGGATTTCTTGCTTTCGGAAGAGTAGCACGATCCATTCAGACCCACTATCTGAATATTATCAATTTCTTTGAAAGGAGGGCAACCAATGCAGCGGCGGAATCATTCAATGCTAAACTCAAAGCGTTCAGGGCGCAGTTCAGAGGGGTAAAAGATAAGGCATTCTTTTTATATAGACTGACGATGTTGTATGCTTAAAAAAGAAAACCCCTCAGGTTTTTACGTTGATCCCATATTTGCATGAGTCTACACAGATATAACTGTTACCCTACGGTGTATAACAAAAAACCTCTGCAAATTACTTTGCAGAGGTTTTTCGTGATCGCGACAGGATTCAAACCTGTAACCGGCTGATCCGTAGTCAGCTACTCTA